>Ga0307518_10001712_pt1 | contig 16189 bp, 6 predicted proteins | sample 25_EM_MG_FD_203889 | JGI IMG/M metagenome (GOLD analysis project Ga0307518, IMG submission 203889) | Populus trichocarpa ectomycorrhiza microbial communities from riparian zone in the Pacific Northwest, United States - 25_EM | ecosystem: Host-associated > Plants > Roots > Unclassified | place...
AAACGTGTTGTCCAAAATTTGCTCGTGAATCAAACATCACAATCGTTGACAATGTCCAATGAAATTCTGAAATATTTCACCACATTTTGGTAGAACCCCACAACTACCTTAGCCTAGCATAGTGTCGCAGTGACAATGAATTTTGCATACTTAGTGAACATGTCCACGACCATCATTACAATATTCATTCCATCATCTTTCGAAAACCCCACAACAAAATTTATCAAGACTGATACCTAAGGTCTTGCTGGAATTGGCATAGGCTGAAACAAGCCACTTCTTTTTGCCGCAACACTGTCCTGCTGGCACATAAGACATGTCTTGCTTACAACTCTATGACTTCTTCCATCTTCAGCCAATGATATGTTTGGGACAAGAGAACCAACATTTTTCTTGTCCTAGATAGCCTACTTATTATGGGTCATGAGTCTCTGACATGAAGTGCTTTCTCAGCTTCCAACTCAGAACATATATCTAACCCCTTTTCGCATTAAAAAGGCCATTCTCCAACCAACATTGTCATATTGTCCCTTCTCCTATGAGGTCGATTAGCTTCATATAGGTTATGTCTTCCTTGGTTGCCTAGTGTAGTCTCTCCACCCTATCAGACTCCAACTGCATAATAGCAAACAAAGTAGCAAACACATCTCGCCTGCTTAGAGCATCCACAACCTGTCAAAAGAATTAGCTGTCTTTTTAAAGACATTTGACAATTACCTTCTATATTTGTAAATATCTTATTCTTTCCTTTTTTAGGAAATACTATTTGTAGGTTAGTTGTTAGGAAAATATATATATGGCAGGTGAATTATTTTATAGGAGCTAAAATTTAGCTTGTAATCATATTCAAGATAAATAACGATTCTCCATAAAGGGAATATAACTTTTCATGCTCAAAATTTTCTAAGTTTGTCATGGTATCAGAGACTTTCTCAGCACAACCCTAGTTTTGCCTTTGTTTGTCTTATGTGTCTCTTGTTCTTAAGTCCATCTTAGTACTAGAGCAATCCCTTATTCTCAATTATTCTAGATCAAACAATCTAAGCATCATGACATCGAGGGCTGGTGTCAAGATACGACGAGCCTTTTGAAGTCATGGAAAAGGTGGGAGCAGTGGTGTATAGGCTAAAGTTACCAGAACGGCTGAAACTTCATCTTATATTCCACATTTCTACTTGAAATCATTCCATGAAAATCCAAAGAGAAGTAAGTCACAATATGCACCTCCTATGATTCAGAAGTAGTTTGACAATGGGAATGTCAAAGTCCTAGACCACCGTAGACTTGACCAACATAAAAAAATCAACGAATGGAGCTCTTGGTGAAGTGGGGTGAACACAAATTTATGATAGTTTAAAGACAAAGTATAGGAGTACCTTGCATCTATATTCTGACGAGGGCTTCGGGTTTTTCTAGAAATGGAGGTTTGTTAGAGATCTAGTTGCAAAGTCACACCAATGAAAACACTGCCTAAAAGATGCCATATGCATTGGCAACCCACATTGACAATGGAAAAATCGATAGGTATCGTAAAACAGTATGTGCGAGCATTAGGTTCATACATTGCGTGAATTTTGACTTGGATGATGGATTGTCCAACACAAGCAGAAACACAACAATTCTGGCAACATGGGCTTTGGAAAATTGGCCTAATGGTTTGTGAAAGGCAAAACAATGAAGTTGCAGCAGTTATCGACAATTATTTATTGGGATAAAACTAGCCAAAACTTGTAGTTATATATTCAAAAGTTTACTAGAAATTGGCGAGGCAGTTTCCCCATTTGTAACTTGCTTATTTTGTTCTTTAAATAAACTATAAAATGTTATATAGCATGCAAGTTAAGTGCATAGCACACACAAGGCTTGCGTAATTCTTTTGTTAAGAGTATAATAAAAAATGATACTTTTTCTATAATTTTTGTGCATTGTTTTGTTCATTTGCTTATGTATATTCCACTTGTTTACAACAAGAGTGAGGAAATCCTCTTCGGGTGAGTGAAACACTTAGTTGTAGGCAAACACAAGCGAATTAGTGAGAAAAAGGTTTGAGTATAAGGGGGTTAGATTTTCACACAATGGGCTAAAATTTGTGTGAAAATTTTGTCTTTATGACAATTAGTATGGATTAATGTGTGCTATTTACAGCTTAAGTTGTACCCTTTTTTGGCAATCCCTTGCAAAGTGTTTTCCATTGCAAATAAAGCAACCTGAATTTGGCTATGAACCCTTTGCCTTTCGCCTTTGCTTTTGATTGTCCATTGTAAGTAGCATGCTTGGATTCATCCCCACAAAATGTCTTCTTCTTTTATGTCTCCTCCTCTTTGGATTTCGATGAAACTTCAACTTTCCCCTCGCTGGTCTCTGCACTAAAATTCACTAGTCCTTCCCCTCATTGGTCTCTAATTAAAATCCACCAATCCTTTAGCATCTATGATTACAAAAGACATGTTTGAAACTTTCTACCTCCTCAACTCTAATTGTGCCCACAGTTGGAGTCCCGACAAAAAATTGTCCACCAAGCCAACTTGGGATCAAACATTCAATATGAATTTAATGTTTTATGTGAACAAACAATAAAAATACTAAAAAGCACGAGAGCATGCAACAGTAGAAAAATGAGCATGAGTTGTGTTCCAGATGATTTTCTCTAATCACATTATTTGCGATTTTAAGCAGCATGCAATGAGCCAAGGAATAAATCAAGTAAAAGTGCTAAAACAACACTCCTATAGAATCGCATTTATATAATGGTATTGAAGTCTCCCACTCTCTCACCTGGTATAGGCCGCACAATTTGAAAGATGGATAAACTGCAAAATGACCACAACAATGACGAAATGTCACAAAAAGGAGCTAATAAAAAGCCTAACATTTGAATTTTCATTGCGAATATGCACGAGTTATCAGTTTACCAAGAAAAAATAAATGGTTTTGAACATTATAAAACAGCAACTAAAATCAGTTTGGGCTAACTAAACTTAATAATCTTTATCAATGCCCCTTATATGTGAACAAAAAAGTACCCTCAGCACTGATTGATGGGATGGCTTAATAAAACAAAGATAAAAAAGAAACCCAGAAAGGGGAGAAAAAAAAAGGAAGGGAAGAGAAGAGACGAGACCTGTCAGGAGTAATCTGAGAGAAGGAACTGGGTGCCCAAGAGGTGAGCAGGTTGCCCACACAAAGCAAGCTACCTTCATACTCCACCCCATTCACTCTGAATCCCGTATCAGTATACCTTTCAAAAAAAAAAAAAAGGATTTTGATTATTTGAATAAATTATAAAATTGATTTACTAAAATATAAAGGAAATCATTAATAATACCCTTGAAAACGGAGTTGGTCTTCAGGGACGTTGTCGATGAGATTGATCTGATCGTAGAGAGAGAAAGCGCGTCTCAGCGATGGCAACTGCTTTATTCTTGGCTTTGGGCATTCCTTTCGGAGACTTTGTATCAGCTTTGGAAGTGTTGTAGTCATCGCTCTCTGTCTCACTCCTCCCATCTTCACTTTCTTTCCTTCAACAATGGCTGGCTTTGGCTTGAGAAGGGTCCTTTTTTCCCTTCTTCTTTAACTCGGTACCAGCCGACATGTCAACTTAGCGAACCATTTCTGCTAGGGGTGGATCAACGACATGCCGCTCCTTTCCTCGCTTGAAATAACATTTGGTTTGACCCACATCCAAAGGTTCTAGTGGCAGCAGAGAGGTTTTTATTTATGCAATTGAGTCCTTGTGACAGATACTTCATTCATTAACAAAACCACCTTGCCTGAAAATTGGAGGGGGAAACCTCAACTTAGTCCAAACCTATATACTCACTTTCAATTGCATCCAAATCTGTAAATTTTAATAATTAAACCCAAAACATTTTCTACTTTTCTCGATTGAATCATCTAATTTCTATGTTTTATGTACCAGAGAGAATTTGATGAAAAGGTTGATGAATAGTTGAACACTTATATTTTCATTCTAACATGCATATTTATGCATTGAAATGATGTAAATTTCAAGAAAATTTGGCAAAAATGTTGAATAACTTTACTTGATTAAGACTTTTTTGAAATATTTAGAATGAAATTGATAAAATTTTAGGTCTATGATCTAATTGATGAGATTAAATCGAGGTTTCCTATATTAAAATTATACTAGTTTAAGCATCTTTTTGAATGTCTAAGAATCATTAGTGTTCAATATTCAAAATCAATCAATATTTCCTTTACTAGAATTAACATGACAATTGCATGGAGAAAATAATTAATTATAAACTAAAAGCCAATGGGTTTTTATTATAGTAATTCATAGTATTTTTGTTTTTGTCCTTTATTTTTTTTCAATTACATCCTTTTGTGATTAATTTAATGACCAATATCTTATAATGTATAATAAAAAGACAAAATTAAAATTAAAAGAACCAAACTGCAAAACAATGAGAAACTATGTATCCAATCTTAAATTCACATGAAAAAGCTCTTTGTAGTCCACCTATTTTTCATGTTCTTCCTTTACAATCCTTATAGTTTTTTTATCTAAATTTTCATTTTATTTATTTTTCAGCCTATAGGTTTGAGGGTAAAGAAAGAAAGTTGTTAAAAAATAGCGAAAGAAAGAGAAAATCATCGGTTCTCACATTGCAGCAACAAAAATATCATTCTTAATTTCAACTGGTTCCATTTTACGAGGTAGATTTCATTGAAGTGTTTTTTACCCTTCATCGTACTAGAAAAAACATATTGAAATTAAGACATAATTTTTTTTTCTAGTTTGTTTTTGGATAAATTGGAGACGTTTTGAGATGAGGGATTGATTTATTGATATTATAAGGATGTTTATTAGGTGAAAATAAGTTTTTGGGGTCCAAAACTCGAACCTCGATTTTTCAATTACTAGAAGTTACCGAGAAATATTTCAAACAACCTATTGTCCACTAAAAAAATAATAAAGTGGATGATGTGTTATTCGTTCCATAAAAAAAAATCAACCCAAGCATGTGTAGGCTTTTAGGTAGCTGGCTAGGCACACAAGCTTAACCTACTAGGTCTATTAGCATCTAACCTCTTTTGTTCTTTGTTTTTGAAATTTTATATATATAATTTGAATTGATTTTTATTTTATTTTAAATTAATAATATTTCTCTTTAATTTTTAAATGTTTAGTCAACCTTTTTTAAATAGCGATTATATTTTTTTTTTAATTATTTTGTATTTTTATAATGTTTTAAATAGATTATTGTAATTGATCTTTAAGTTGTTTTCTTTTATATTTGATATAAATAAATTGTATTTGCATAATTTATTTATAAAAATAAAAATAATTTATTCTTGGTAAGAACAAATAATCTCCAAGATAAAAAAAATAAAAACATATAAATTAAAATAAAACACCAAGTTAAATATTTGCATACTTATCTATTTTTTGTTTTAAGAATAAAGATTAGCCTTTTTTAATTTAATAGTTTATATATTTTTAAATTTATTTCATTAAGGGTAACTAGCATCATTACATTTCTCAATTAAAAAAAATCATGATGCAATAATACGCATCAACAACATTGGCACTTTCTTCTACAGTGTTAAAAATTAACTTAAAATCCTACCTGTAGTATAATGTGAATACTTTTTAACATTTATTGGCGTATGTGATTCTCAATTTATTTTATTAAATATATACATTAAATTTTCAATTCATAATTTTTTTTATTGATGTCACAAAAACGTGATGACAACACATGCATATTTATTTTTATATATTAACAAAAGCTTTTGATCTGACCTGTGGTGAAGAATGAATCAATTGACTAGGGCATTCTATTTCCATTTAGGCACCTCTTCATTAATTTTTTTTTATTGACAACCCAAGTACTATTAAACATGAAGATTTGTCATTTAAATTTATATCTAATCTTTTGAATTTCATTCAATTTGTTGTTTCAAAATTACAATTGCAAACTGGCATGTCCATATTCTAAATATACATTTTTTAACATGATAATACTTTTTCAACCAACCCATCAATTAATCCTAAAACCAGAGATCAACAAAATCTATCAATCTCATATCACCTAAGCTACTATCATTCAGGCTATGTCTTACTATACATATTTACAACCATATCATCTAATATATATTAAGCAAAAACCTATTATATCAATCATCACCCACCATCCCCCCACAAGAAAAAAAGAATAAGAAAAAACAAAACCCTCTATATTAAAGAAGGGAAAAATCAAGTCAAAAAAATATTGGCGTAACCTTCGGGTTTGCTTTCCTCCTTATTGAACTAATACAAAACCCATAACTTAGAAACTTGCATATGTAAAAGCAGGCAAAAAAGGAAATGGTGTAGCAGAAACATATGTTATAATTGTCTGTTTGGGAACGCGATGCAAATCGCATTCCCTCAAATTTTGAAAAAAAAAATTTGCTAATTTTTTTTTTATTTTCAGTTCGTTTTGATGTGCTGATTTCAAAAATAATTTTTTAAAAAATAAAAAATATTATTTTGATGCATTTTTAAGCAAAAAACACTTTGAATTGCAACCGCTACCACAATCTCAAACGGGCCTTAAATGTGCATGATTGCTTGCCAATTACAAGACGTGTGTTCCTGTCCCTATGCTTAAGGTTTTTGTTGTTTTGTGTTATGGCCTCCAACTCAATGATCCTATCTAAATTGTATTCTAAAAGATATTGTTGGTTATCAAGGATATGGTGAAGAAGAAACCCATACATGAATATAGAAAGGTACAAAAAGTTAGTATGAAGTATCCTCCTTACATTCTATGTACTTCAATCTTGATAGAAAGAAAATAATAAGGCATTAATTGCTAGAGTAAGACATGTTGATTTGAGACAAAACTATCTAGATGTCATGCCTGCTGCATAAATATTCAAATGTTGATTTGAATCCCCAGACAACATCTAGATATGCTAAAATAAAACATTAATTCACATCACATTGGTACAATAAAAAGTTAGTCCTCGGTAACCAGACTCATTTCATAAAGCTTATTCAACAATGTTGTAAGGCAACATATGCCAAAGAAAAAAATCTCAGAAAAACTCATCAAGCATCCTAAGTTGACAACTTTAAAATCACATAAACACAATTGATTCTATTAAAATATATAATCTTAAAGTTCTTATTTATAAATAAAACAACTATACATGATTAATAAGGTAAAAAATATAAATCTGAAACCATAAAATAATCCATGTAACATAAACCACATGTAGAGTGGTCCAAGGACAGCTCTGTTAATGCAAGCAACTCTTTTTGCATGTGATTAGACATGTAGAATAACCAATTTAATACTACAATTTATGTTTAAAGCAAACCATATAACTCGAAAAAGGTTACAACATATCTAGGTGCAAATCATGTAATGATACTTAATCTTTATGCTTAATGAAAACCATAAAACCTAAAGTTACAACCTATCTAAGTATTCCATAAAGTTCACAAATATGCATTATTATATGAGATACAATTACTATAGAAACACAAATCTGATTATAAGATGAATTTAATAGTCAATTAACTGAATAACTATCAATATGTTATTGATATTGTATAAGAATTTGCTCATTGGATAAAACTTCAAGTTAAAAGGTTTGAAAAATGAAAAACAATGTCATTAATGATTTAAGTAAAAAAAAATGCATGACAATTGCAAACATTAGGGAATCTTTTATAGAAAAACAAATGAAAAAATTGAAAAGAATGGAAAAGTCTTTTCATTTAGGACTAGAACTTACAATTATAGGCCACAAGCCTTTATAAAACTAGATACATGCAGTTTCTTATAGATACTATAATAGTCCTTTAACCAACAACAACAACAAGAGAGTATTTTGAACCTAAAGATGTCATAAAAGATAAAATAAAAAGAAAAAGAAAAAGAGAAGAAAAGCAAAGTAGATGTCATTGAAGAGTTTGAGACCATCAATCATATGCCTAAGGTCCAACCTTCCCTTAAAAAATCATCACTTTCAACATTCCTAATTGCCAGTACTTGCTAAAAGTTGGTATAAGTAGTGATAAGTTATAAGGTATGAAACACAAAGACAAATGTAAAGGAAAATTAAACATTATGGAAAAACAATCAGAGACCACTTTCATATGTGGTATTATACTAAAATTGATGACAAAATACTTTTATGGAAAAGTACTTTAAATCATGGGGCATACATGTTATTCTAGGATTAAGACAACAATAACACTTAAAAGGAGAGCGTGAATTAGGTGTTTCACTAATAATAACAAATATTACAATTAATTCAATTAAATACAATTAACCAAAAATATAATTAAAGTGTTTAGAGTAAAGAGTATAGGGATAGACATTGCAAACTCGATTTTTAACGACGTTTGACAAGCTTACATCCACACCTCAAGTACCAAACCAATCTTGAGTATTGTATTCTTTACTAATCCAAGCTAAAGATTACAATGTCCTTAATAAATCCTTACCAAGCCCTTTTTCTCCACTTAAAGAAATACCCTCTTCAAGATTTTTAATCTTGATAATGTACCTCACCAATGACCAAGAGTTTTTCACTTAAACTCTTAAAGGATTACAATTGTTTGAAATGTAACAACACTATCTCAAAAAGTAGATACCATAATTGAAGCTTATATCTCTATATCTTACTCAATAACACGTAGAATGTATGAAGGTGTTTAAGTATAGTAAATGTGAGAATTTATACTCTTGAGATTGATGATTTGAAGTTGTTTTTGCTCTTAAAATAGCTTTTATATAATATATATATTCAAATTTTTTACTTAATTCTTCAATTAGATTAATTGTATATATGTTTCTAGTAAAAACTAGTTATTTTATAGCTATTACTATTCCTTTGACAGGTAAAAGGTCGACCAGTTCAAATTGGTCAAGTCAATCAGTCAACTAGTTCCTATAGATTCTCAGATGTTCATCTCTGATTAAAAGACAGTCAATTGGTTCATTTGAAATGGCTAAGCGGTTTACTAATTCAACTTAAAATCTAGTTTTAACAACTATAAGTCTAGTGAATCTTGAACCGACTAAATGCATATCAATCCTATAATGCATGCAATGTGAAATTTATAAATTCATTTTAATTTGTGCTATCAAATAAGATATAAATATTTACATATAAGCACTAAAATGAATCCTTAAGAACTAAGTCTTCATTTGCCTTATATCTTGGACTTGTTGATTTGTTTCTTCATTTAATTCTCCATGCTTGTTGATGATCTTCATATAAACTTATTTGAACTTAATCTTAACCAAGCATATCATTAGTTTATTTTTATTTAATTATTATCATCAAAATATATAAATATTAACATGTGATCCAAAGGTCAACAGTACCTTTTAGTAACATAATCATTACAACATAGATATGTGAGGGCCATAAAATAGGAACAACGGAAGAATCATAAGTTTAATGAAACCTAGCCAGAAGTTGTAGCCTATCTGAAAAATCAAGATTCTCTATGGAGCTAGAAACATTTAAAACGTAAAAGTTAACCCTATTGGAGGATTAAAATCCTTTTCCAATTTAAAAAAATAATGTCTCTTTGTTATTTTTTATGAGAGAAACTCCACTAATTGGCAACTATTCCTGTAATTACTTAATGACTTTCCTTTTTCATCTTAGAATGTGTTCTTACTAGTTGCTAGCCTTAGGTCTATATTTAAGGAAAATACTTGTTTGCTATCTCTTCACTTAAGGGTAACATCAGAGTGAGATTCATTTCAAGTGACTTACTCATTTTGAAGTGTTATGGGATCATTACTAGGGAAACTAGACTAAGCATAGCCCATAAAAGGTTGCATCTATTATAAATCAAAACCAAGTTTCTATGTTAAAAGTCAGACTTATGAGTGTCTATACCTAAACTCCATCATTATCATTTTCTATATTCCTAAACACATGTTATACACTATAAGATTTCATAGTTTTACCAACGGACAGAATCCATCGGTATGAGATTCAGACTTCGTCGGTAAATTTTTTACCGACTAAATCACCGACAAAAAGTGTCTGTCGACATATCTTTCGTTGGTAATCCCACATTCCGTCGCTACGTCTATCGGGAAAAAAAATATTACCGATGGTTTTACAGACGGAAAATGCGCGCAAAAAAAAAATTCTCGCTAGACATATATCGACGAATATATTTCGTCGGTGATAGTGGCATTTCCTAGTAAATATTTTTCAACTCTCGGTAAAATGCCAACAAACGTTATCTGTCTGTGAAAGCATCGGTGATTGTGGTATTTTTAGTAAATATTTTTCAACTTTCTGTAAGATGCCGACGAATTCATTCCGTCTGTAAATCCATCGGTGGGGTTTTTAAATTTTTTTTAAAAAATTATTTAGAATAAATAATATAAAATTATATAAATTAACAGTAAAAAAAACCAATTATGCAAATAAAATTTTATTAAACATAAAAAATAAAAAAATAAAGTTAAATAATATTCATTACAAATTGAATGTGTTTCCAAAAACACTTAAATTAGAACAATGGCGGAGCTGGAGGAGGAGGAGGAGGAGGAGGAGGAGGAGGAAGAAGAGGAGGCTGATTGTTCCCGGGACCTTATGACCAAAAAGGGGCGCACATGTATCACCACTCTGTGATGCCATGTTCATGACCATTTGGCGAAGTTGTTCATAATTCACCGAGAGTTGCTCGTATTTTTCAGTGAGATGAGCCGTGTGTTGCTGCAAGGCCACAAACTCCTTAGATTGGGTGCTCGATACTGATTGGGAGCTCCCAATGGTTGAGACACTACGGGCCGCCAGCAAGGTCTCGGCCGTAGTGTTGGAGAGCTCGTACACCTGATTTTTATCGGGGTCCACCGGACGATCCTACCTCTATCCACAAATCTAGATCGAAATTCGGATGGGTCGAAGAATCGTCCTCATATCTCTCCCTCAATCGGCTATTATAGGTCTTCTGAAAATGAAAAAAGAAATCATCATGTTCAATTCAAGGAAAATAATAACTTACGAAAAAAATGGTTGAACGAACAGACCATAAAGTGTTGAGCGCGGTTGACAATGAACTGTTGCACCCCTTTTTGGCCGTCTTCACTCTGCACGTGCGTCTTTACAAATAGCTCCATTGGGCTTGGCTCACGTCCAAGAGACCTAGCCTGTAAGAAAAAAAAAAATTAATTAAGAAACAACAAATTAAGTAACGATATATTTCATTTAAATTAATCTTACATCCGTTTCACATGTGCAGCAAACGGAACAGAGTCGCTGGTGTGCATTGTAACTGAACCATGAATTTGTTTGTTCCTGTTAGCAGCACCGGATTGTGAGCCTCGTGTGAACCGCTCAGACGTCACGTGCTTAATATATATATAGCGGTTTGAAAAATCCCTTCAAACCGCCATGTCGTTCTAGCTTTGAAGACTGTTATCTCTCGTGTGTTTTTTGTGCTTCATACCAAAAATCACGCAACCTACTTCCATAGTGACAAATTAGATTTTAAAACATAATTTTTTTTAAAAAAAATATCGTATTGTTTTCGGTGTCATACCTAGTTGCCGCGTGATTTTCCTACACCCTCCTCACAACATTGTCAAGCGCGCTGTCCCAGTTGAATTTGTCCTGTGTATAAATAATTTATTTAAAATAAAAATAATAATTTATTAAAAATAAGCTAGAAATTAGAAATTAACACCAACCTCAAATTTGTCAAACCATGCATCGATATAAGGTCTCCATTGAAGATGTCTGGAAACCTGACTCCATTGAAATAATGGAATCTCCATCGACGATTTAAATGCTGATGATATTACTCGGGTAACCTCAATGTTTGTGAACCTGAAAATAAATTAAATTAATGAAATATTGATTAGTTGTTCATAAATTATGTTATAATTAAAAAAAAAACTAAAACCGAAACAAACTTAGATTGAAAGGTCGTCCTTCCAATGTGCCTCGTACTTGCGAGTGAATTGATTCTCCTGTGAAGGCACATCGCCTTTGCGCTATGAAACCGCGCTCGAAAAGGCAGCATCGCGAGTTGGCGCAGGTGCCTTTTCTTGATCGGCACCTAAGGACATGTCATCCTCACTACTAGAAGAACTAGCTGCGACCATATGTGAGCGATGAGCTGTTGATTTCGTTCTACGCATCTACATAATTTTCTACGAACAGTTACATAATTAAATTTGATTCTTAAAAAAAAAATTTCGGCAGCACCTCCTCTGTACTAGAGACTATCCAAAATTTTCAAACCTGCAAATATTAACAATAGCCACAACCAATTGACCCCATTCAAAAATCTTATATATAACCTAACATCTATACAAATAACAATTAAAATTAATGGAAATAATTAAACACATATCATGTAATAATAGAGTAAAATTGAGATAAAATAATTAAATTAAATCCTATATATTCAATTACTAATTAAAAGGTAAATTCAACAATAACAATTAAAATGCAACAAATATTCAATTAATATGGCAATACAAGCAATAAAATATATTGAACAAATTTTAAAAAAAAACCATAGACTTTAGGAATGAAAAATGCTTACCTTAATAATGTGTTTATTTCAAAACTTTATCTACATTATAAAAATATACCACAAAAAAAAAAAAACACAAAAAAAATAACAACAACTAAAACAAGAAAAAATAAAAAAAATAAAATCATTAAGCATATTAAATGGAAATACATACATTTTAATTTGCTGAAGATAGAACTAGAGATTATAAGCAACAAACAACAATTTTGAAGCAAATGAGAGGAAAAAAAACGAAAATGAAAACTTTGAAATGAAGCTGATGAAAAAATGAACTGAAGAGGCGGTCGCTGAGATTTATAGCACAATTTTACCGACAAAATCCCCGATGGCCAATTTAAATAATATTATTTTTAATTATTCCGTCAATGAATTTTTAAAAATCCATTGGTAAATTTTGAATTTCGCACTAAAGATTTTAAATGACCCTCCATAATTTTTGCAATCTGTCAGCAAGTGCACGCGGTCAAAGATGCATTAATACCCGCCCTTTGGAATTCGCACAGTTCGTCGGTGATTCTGTCGATAATGGTGAACTGCGCCGACAAATGCCGATGACCTTTATCTGTCATGATAAACATCGGTGATTGTTACAGTTTGCAATTCTCTGTGAAATGCCGACGGACGATATCCATTTGTAGAGTCGTCGATGATTGTAGCATTTTCAGTGCAACTCTCTATGAAATGCTGACGGACTGTATCCGTCGATATCAACGTCGGTGATATTGGCATTTCCAGTAAATATTTATGCAACTCTCTATGAAATGTCGATGGACGTGTAATCCGTTGGTATAGATGTCGGTGATTGTGCACTATGTATGAAATATTATGTTTGTATTGCCTATTTACCTTCCTACAAACACTTAAATTACAAACTGCCCATTGCACAAAACAATAACAACAATTAACACTTATAAAATAAATATTTCGTGTTACAAAATATCATTCATAATATATATTACATTATAAAAAAATGCTTTACACTTTCCTTGATTCTGATACTTAGTCAGAATTTTTTTTTTCTTCGTCGTCAATTGAATAGTCATCAGCTCCATCGCAATCTTCAATATGAATATCATCATTATCATCTTCATCGACATTTGGTTATCCGCTAGAGCTCAAAACAACATTCAACTCCTCTGCGTTAACATCAATATGACTATCATCGAAAACACTAAAATTTGAATTTTCTTCCAAGTCAATTGAAGGAGTAACTCAATATGGTTCAACCACCTCACTAACTTGAAAGACTTCATCTCGCACACTTGTGTCTTCATTCTCATCTTGAACAACCTCGACACGACCCTTGGGTTTTTAAAACGAATAACCAATCAACTATTGATCGATCCTTTCTAAAAGAAGGGGTGTATGTGTAATAAACTTATTGACATTGCTTTGCGAAAACAAAGACATCATTTATGTTGTGGAGTCTAGCTTTTGAGTTGATTTCAACCAGACCATAGTGAGGATAACCTCTGATTCCTCTGTTAGTGGTGTCATACCAATAGTATTTGAATAAAAACCAGTGTTTTAAAACTCGGACCGGCCCGGCGGGTCAACTCGGGACCCGGCCGACCCGGGCCTGGGACCGGTCCGGGTGGAGGCAAAAACCCGCTCGGGAATTGGCCCGGCGAAACCCTGTTGACCCGGGACCCGGTCCACCCGGTCAAACCCGGGTGAGACCCGGTCAATTTTTTTTTATTGCTAGTCATTAAACGACGTCGTTTTTATCCTTCTAAAATGCCAAAATGCTAAAGACAATGTGAAGAAGAACGAAGCAAAATCAGTTACAATTGGCAAACCTAATTTACTCACTCTTTGAAACCCAGCTGCCCAGCTGAGGAGCAGAGGACGTCCCGGCCTATTGATCGCTGAGGAGCTGAGGAGCAGAGGACGTCTTTGAATCTCCTTCTGAAACGCAGCGTCCCGGCCTATTGCACTGGCTGCCTCTTCCGGTTAGTATTTCAAGTTTTCAACTACTATTTCTTTCATTCTTTTTGTCTCATATCACTGTTAGACTTGGGACTTTTGAAGCATAAATAATTGTGTGGTTAAAGCTTGAATCTTGATCTGTTAGGTTTAGTTTTTGTCCACGGTTAATACCAATGGATGAGGAAATCCCATTTGGGAAAAGATAATATGGTTAAATAAATAATTCACTTTCAAATAATGTTAGAAAATGATAAAAGGATTAAGATGCTTTGTAAAGAATCCAGCGACAAAAGGATTAGGCTGGAAGATGGGAGTATTGAGGGAAAGATTGTGTTTTCATTTGAGTGAAGCGAGAGAGACAGAACATTGAAAAAAGTGGAAGTCACTTTCGAAAGGTGTGATGATGTGTTGACTAATCTCCCAAAGCATCAGAGAAAGTCTCACCACTTTTGAACTACAGCCGACGGTTCTAACTTATAAACAAGTTAAAAGAACATAATGAGAGAAAGAGACATACAAAGACATACAAAGATGATTGTGACGATGAAGTTTTAAAGAAGCATGCTGATGATTTATTAAGTGTTGACGAGATTGGCTCAATTCCATCGACATTTGATCCAAATTTTGCTCCTATGGACACAGAAGAACTTAATGTGTTCATTCAACAAAAGTGAATGTGTTGATTTAGAATTTATGTGGTTGGATGTTTTGTTTTAAATATTTTAGAATTTATGTGGTTGGATGTTTTGTTTTAAATATTTTAGAATTTATATTTTGTTTGTGTTTTGGATATTGAATTAAATTTATGTTGTTGGTTTATAATTTAAATTTGGTTTATATAAGTGTTGCATTGTAACTAGTTATGTGCTTTTTTTTATAGGTGTTTTTTTTTTGGGTTGACCCGGGTCAACCCATCTGACCCGTGACCCGATCACTTGACCGAGTCGATGACCGGGTCGGGTTTCAAAACTATGATAAAAACATTATTCTGCTCGCTATGATATTGCAGTTCGACGACCTCTTCTAATCTACCATAGTAGTCAACTTCTAACTCATTACGATCCTTTAACACAAACACCGTTGTTGTATGTCTTTCTTTCATGCCCATAGTCTTCAATATAGAACACATATCTATTGACAAAATACCCGTTATAGCACTTAACTCTTTTTTCAGAGCCCAGGCTTAGTGAAGACAATGACTTAGCAGCACTCCTTCTGATTTGATAAACCTTGTATATAATATACATCAATGAACAGTAAACAAGAATTTTGTAATGACATACAATAACTTTGCAAGAGATAATGAGTTTGTGATAGTACTTACATATGTTCTGAACCACGTGGCAAATTGTTCATCTTGTAATTAAAAGATTTGGGATTCGGTCAGCTGTGAGTTATTGGATAGTAAATATTGTCGATGTTGCCTGCAATGTTGTTCCAAATTATATGAGTTTATGATATTATAATATATAAATAGTACATTCTTAACAAAGTTTAATTAGTAGTATATATACTTACTGAATAAAAGGTCTCAGCTCATCACAGTTAAATAGAACATAATTGTGTGCTTATCTGAATTCTATTTCCGATAAATATCTTTCCCTTACGATATTTTTAGGTGTGGGTCGTCCTAGATTGGAGAATATTAACAAGTTCCCATTGGAAGGTACTTCACCACCATCATCATGTCGTGGAACGCAATTGATTCTCGTTCTC
>Ga0307518_10001713_pt1 | contig 16189 bp, 10 predicted proteins | sample 25_EM_MG_FD_203889 | JGI IMG/M metagenome (GOLD analysis project Ga0307518, IMG submission 203889) | Populus trichocarpa ectomycorrhiza microbial communities from riparian zone in the Pacific Northwest, United States - 25_EM | ecosystem: Host-associated > Plants > Roots > Unclassified | place...
TGTTGATAATTTTATTGATCATCACTATAATGTTGCCATACCAAACATGTAATTATATATAGAATAAAACATGAATGAATTATGAAACTCTTTTTTAAAAAAATATATATCTAATAACTTTCAATAAATAAAACAATGTTTTCCCATAATGACTAATGTGTAACTTAAGAGTTTTTTAAAAATAATAATGCTACTTGGCAAAAACTTTATAAATTTGATGTATTTGTGATGAAATAGCTAATATTTTATCGATAATACATGCTCCACGATGATGCTATAATGTTATTACAATCCACAATATAAATAAATATAAATATTATTATGGTATCTGAATTGAATTTAAAATCTAATTTCAATTAAATTTTATAAAAAAATAAAAGAAAGACTATCTGAATTGAATTTAAAATCTAATTTGAATTAAATTTTATAAAAAATAAAAGAAAGACATCCAATAAAATATGGTAAAAAATAAAGTTGAACTGTAATTTTGTTTATTTGATCAAAACTCATTAATTATTTAAAAAAAAAAAACAACATTAGTAAAAAAGAAATTAATTTTTTTTTATCCGGTTGATACGTGATGTAAGAAGAAAGGAAAAGCAGAAGAAGGGAAGAGGGAAGAGGGAAGAGGGAAGGAAGAAGACAGAAAAGGAAAGTTCTTTGCGTCACCAAACAGCAATTTGCCTTCTTCATTGATTCGATACCTTCCTTTCTTCGTTTTTTTTTTTTTTTTTAATTTTCCAATATATTTTCTTTCCAAATGGGACCCGCGCACGTTAAGACTTTTATTCCACGCCAAGAACCCCACCATAATTGAAAAGGTCAAGGTTCCTCTCCCTTCTTCTCCAACAAATTCAATCGCACCTGATCCTTCCACGTCATCGATGGACTGCCTTGATTGCTATATCACCATCACACGGCCAAGATCGACCCATTTTTCTTCTTTGGCACTCCAATCCAACCTACTCCTCTCCACATCGTATCTCCCCCTTTCAGCATTCTGTCCAGACAAAACCCTTCTGCTTCGTCAACATAGATCGAGGATCATGTCCTTGATGGGTAGCATCTTCTCCATCGCTGCCAATCTGGCTGACTTATTTTGATCTTTTGATACCACAGTACTTTCTGTTTGTGTTTTTTATCAAATTAAAAAAAAATTATTTAGTTAGTAAAATAATTATATAATTTCATTTTAAATATTAATTTTATAGAAATTAAAATAATATGTTTTTTCATCTATAAAAATCTATTTTTTTATTTATTTTACATATAAAAATCTATCTCGTAATAATTTTAATCAAATATTTATTTTTAAAAAATTAATTTTAAAAAATAACAAATAAAAATGTTTTTCCAAAATTTATTTTTTTAAATTATAACCGCATAAATTATCACACTGTCAAATACATATTAGATTTAAGAAATCTAACCCAAGTTTTAAATTTAACTAAAAAAACATTAACATGTATTAAAAATTCTAATGATTTTACTTAGTTTTGAGTAATTTGAATAATCTTACCAAAATCAATTGGACTAAATTAAAAATAATATAATATATTTTTTGTTAAAATAAATAACCCAATTTAATTTAATTTGACTGGACGATATAATGATTCTTTATTTACTCGGTAAATTTTAGGAGTAGGTCCGACAACTGCAGATTCAAGAAGGAACAAGTTGAGGTGGGTTTTATTTGCTCACAGACACCTTTAAATTAAAAGCAATGCTACACATCCAGACGGATACTGTAATATTTGGTTTTCTTTTTTATTAGCATATTAATTAAAAAAAAGTTGTAGAATAACATTTTTTTTTAAAAAAAAAGGTGAAATAACATATTTTTATATTGTTGTGTTTCGAAAACATGATTTTTACTAACTATTGCTATTGTTAAGTACGAAAAGATAATTCAAACGTAAATTTTTTTTAAAAAGATGGACTTACATACTATCCTTTTTATTTATTAAAGGGTTTGTTTGAGAGTGTGGTAAAATTTACGTTTCAAACTATTTTTAATTTGAAAATATATTAAAATAATGTTGTTTTTAATTTTTTAAAATTTATTTTTGATATCGGTACATCAAAACGATCTAAAAATATTAAAAATTTAATTTTAAATAATTTATTTTTTCAAAATTTAAGCAAACTGAGTTTTGACCGCAATATCAAATATCCTTTAATTGTGTTTAAGAAAACCAGAATAAATTTTCTAAAATATCATGTTATGAAATGTTAGCTATTAAAATAATTATTTTTTTATGAATGGTTCTATTTGTTATAATTTTTTTTATTAATGTTCTAGATTTCTCATGGTGTGTGATAGCATTAGAACAACTTGACTTCAGATCCATCTTGTTGATACAACAGGTGGCTGGATTAAACTCGCTTTCATAGCAAGTTTTGATAAATTTATTTGAGTATAAATTGGATAAAAGCCAACAACTTCCACCAAACTCCATCTAAATAATCTAAACAACAATTAATTGATGTTGCCTTAATATTAATTAAAATATTATTTTTCAATTTAATCACTTATTATTTTTAATTGTGACATCAATTAAAATTATGTTTCTCAATCATGATGTCAATTAGTTATAGCACAATATTTAATACATGTCATGATTCTAAATCATTTAAAGTAAAAATATACTATTTTCTTAAAAAAAAATAAAAATTGCCGTGTTAATTCATTTATTTTTTAAAATTTATATGCTAATTGCCCGAAATTATCGGTAATATTTTCATGTTGACTGCTGTGGTGAATGCTCTTTGGGCTAGTCCAATGGTGAGAAAGATGCCACCCTTCCCAAAATCTAGTGGTGGGGATGTTAAGACTCCATGAGTGCTGTAGCACGCTTTTTAAGAGAGGATGGTGGGGGAGCGTTATCGTGTCCCACCTACTCCTTAGCACATAGGGTTTGACCAGACAAAATCGTTATGCTTGTTGAAGATGATGATGATGGCCTTTGGTGACATCTTCTCAAGCTTATCCCTTCGTTCTGCCCATTTTGTTAGCCATCCAGACTGTTCCATCCATGTTTTTTTTTCCTTCTTTCCTTTTCGAAGTAGGTGCTTGGGATTTTTACAACTAACTTGAAAATATTTCACCAAATTCATAAATTTTCTCGACATTTTAGGTCAGATATCACAAATACTCGGATATTATAATGTCCAATCCAAAACTTTGAAAAAATCCATGTGCTTTCCAGCATTGGATGCAGGGTTTCCAAATTAGCTGTAAAAATAGCAAGCACTCATTTGCAAGAGACCAGTTGAATTCGGATTCGACCACAAGAACAAGAAAAGAAACCCTTGGTGGGGATATTAACACTCCTATGAGTGTTAATGGTGCTAGAGATGGGTGAGGGAGATATGCGGCACACTAGGAAAATAACGAGGACAATCGGCCGATGCGATTGCCGGGATCTAAACCTTTGTTGTCCATCACATGCCTTTGAACCATACAGCATGTGATGAGCTTCAACTGTCCTGATCTGGGCAGAAATGTAGACGTGAATGCCCTAGGATTCCTCCAGCACAGTATTCTAACATTTGACCCTCTCCACAAGAATGCTGCTATTAACAATTGATAGAGTGCTAAGAACTCTAGCAAAAATGATGAAACAATAATCCATCCAGTTGACATATCTACACCTCATGTGCATTACAGATCCAAGTTGCACACATCTAGTAGCATACACACACCCGGTCCATGTGTGTCAGTCGCAACCTAAACTAGCACTTCACCATGTTATAAGTCAAAGCAAGTTGACAATTCTAAAGAAATTTAATAAGATGGCTAATCTACTTGCAGAGGATACACAAATGATATTTGAAGTCCAATTCTTCAACTTCTTCTGCTCTCTGATTGAGATGGAAACAGGTCACACAGGAAACCAAATCTTAAGGTTATATGGGAGATCTGTCTATACCACCACCTAAAGCATATTTTTCCCCTTTCTCAAATCTCTTTAATATATGGTAAGAATATATGACAAGATGACCTAGCTTTAACAACTCAATATAATTGATATGACACATTGCTTTAGACAATCTAATAATAAAAATCACTGAAACAAGGAAGAAAGGGATGCCATGACAAAATTTACCATGGGTAAATGCTCTCCCAAATGAGACCATTTGAACGTCTGACGGGGACAATACTTAATAAGATTTTGCAAAAATTGCAACTTCTTCTGCTGGGCTGCCAGTCATCAAGCATGTTTTGGTCCCTTGAGGCTGTTCAAAGGGGAAACACCGAATTGTTGCCCCTGTTTCTTCTTTTACTCTTTTTTCATCCGCATCACTACAGTCAACAATTACAACATAATATTAGACATGCATGCAAGTCTGCCAGTATGATACTTATGCACTGTGCTTCTTTATCCACTACTAACAAAAGGATAACAAAATAATACCTAGCTGACCAAGGACCCCTAGCCCATTTACCAAGGGTTATTGCTGCTTTGAGTTCATCATATGAGCTCACGTCCACAATGTTACTACAAGAGAATGTCGGAATAATATCAGATGGTTTTGTCGAGTACAGGAATCTGATGGACTTCAAAAACAGTTGGCTTTCAATATTGGAATCAGTACACAACAACACAAGAAAAAAAGCCCAATTGACTTGAACTCATGTGAGTGACACTATCAGAATTGCACAATGATAAAATGCAATTCATCACTTCCTATTAATCATGCTGGCATTCTTTTTCTTTCTGACAGGATGGTCTGTCTTGACGATTATGCATCACATGTTTGAAAATGTCAACTTATTTTCACATTATTTGACAACCTGTTTTCTCATCAGAAGTCCTATGGGTGCCATCACTGCCTTGATATCAAAGCAAAGTCCATAAAGAAAAGGACATGAACAGTGAGCAAGGCATTAATATTAGCATTTTTTATTGTGGTGGGGGTGCCAGGTTCAATGTTTATAAGCAAATTCTGTCACCAAGAGATAACTTGCATGTAAGTAATTGTGCAATAATGTTATAAGATTACGCTATAATTCTGAAAAGTAATAATAGATGACTACGTTGAAAAGCAGAGCTCACGCATAATTAATAACAAAGCCTCCACTGCACATAAATGTTAGAGCAAGAGAATGCACCTATCCCGAAATGATGTTGCCATTCCCAGAAGAGATGACTGGATCTCATCCAACTTGTCCTTGACATAAGCTTCTAAAATTGAAGGCTCCATGGATATTCCAAACACTTTTCCTTGCTTTCCAGGAACGTCTCTCCTAGATATGACCACACTTGCACTTGAAACATCTCGAGGACCAATTTCAATCCTCAGAGGGACTCCCTATTAGAACCAAGGTATTATATAGAATTACATGAAAAGATAAGGGTGCTGTTCCACACATTTCAAAGGGTCTCTTTTTATGACCAAAGATGTTTGAAACTATTTTTCTTATAAAACAAATGAGGATCAGGTCCAACATATTGCACAAGTCATACAATGGCATGCGCCTGTCATCAGGCACAAGAAGACATGGCCAATTCAGATTCTTTTTGACAGATTACCATAAGCTTTAATGATTAAGACTCATTTGGTTACCTTTCATGCAAGTCATAATTAATTATGGGTATAAATCATTAATTACAGATCACTTTTCTTCTTTTGTTCATCTACTTGAATAAAAAATAAGGACAGACCTTCATCTCCCAGAAATTGAACTTCCATCCCGGGGTTCTCTGATCTGTGTCATCGAGCTTAACTTTGATACCAGCAGATTGTAAGACTTTTTTTACAGAAGATGCTGCATTGAGTACTCCAGTTTTTTCATCCTCTTTTTTCCAGATTGGCACAATCACCACCTGGAAGGATGCAGCGGAGATATGAAGAATAAATTGAAATGATAGTATAAATCAGAAAACAAGTTGTCTGTTATATATTTAATGAGAAAATGGCAACTCGGAAACTCAAACTTTACTTTCATACAGGCACTCATCAGAAGACTGAAACCAAATAATGATGCATAGATTGTCCAGATGAAAGATTTTTCTCCAAAGACAAAAGATTGTTTGTCTAAGTACCTGAACACAGCAACCACACCCCTGGGTTGTGCTGATATATTACAACCACAAAAGAGAGCAACAACAAACTTAACAGAATGAGACATCTCTACCTCTTAGATCAAGTACATAAAATTGAAAGATTCCTGACAAGTACCAGAGTACCTTTGATTCGAATGCATATAAATTGACAACAACAATAACAAAAACATATACACTAACTTAAGAAATCAATAATAGTAATACACAATTACCTGTATTGGTGCAATTTTCGGGGGTAGCATTAGACCAGAATCATCTCCATGGGTCATAATAATACCACCAATAAAGCGGGTGCTGACAGCCCATGATGTCTGCCACACATGTTGCCTCTCTCCATTTTCATCCATAAACTGTAAAGGGACATAATTTCAGTTAAGATAGTGGAGATAATTACCTGGAGGCTTAAAAAGAAAACATGAAGAAATATTGAAGAAAAAAAATGAAATAGCCAATAACAAAGAACTGAAAATCAACAAAGTCCAGTATTCAATAATATCTAAAGATAGAACAGCAGGACAAAGCTGTCTAGACAGTCACCCAAAAAAAATGAACTACACTTTAGTTGGTTAAACAAAGGAAAACTCCCAACCACTCAACCATGCATCCAAATGCAGATAGACAAAGAATAAGCAGGAGTGCAGGGCATTAGATTTATTGGTAGCAAGGTGAGCATAAAAGAGTGACCAACCTTTAGTGATGTTTATGTATACTTCTTGAAGACAGTTGGCATAGCAGGTAAACAACCTAAACAATCACACCTATGTTAAGAGTGCAAAATGCTGGACCATATGAGGTGATCATTGTTGTGCTGCCCCTGAGTTTAGCTAAGACACTTGCCAGAGATGCTCATAAAGTCTAAAACTCGGAAATCACCAACTGCCCACTTCATATAGGAGCATGCAATGGATGGTATATTTTAATGTGTGACAGAATAAGCATGGATGCATGCAAAAGTCTAAATAAAATCTTGAGTTTGCAACATTTGTTTATCCCCTTTCCCATAGTTGTGCTTTGACAAAAAGCATTGCATGTGATGGTCATTGTAAGCCACCAGGGGAATCTATTTTCAGTAGATTCATTCACAGAAATTAGCTGATAATTCACTAAAAAGGATTCAATGAAAGATTTCCAATATTAAACTGTTGGGTTTTCTATGTATTCACGCGGTATCTTGTAAGAAATGGAGCAACAAAACACTCAGCTGGTAGCAACTCGCAGAAAGTCTCTGAAATAATCTTATCTATTAACTTCTGAGTAAAATACCTGTGTTCCAAAAGCCCGAGAAAAGTTTTGCCCGAGGTTGTGGCTAGTTCCAGCTTGTAATGCCTTCCGATCACCCATCATAGCCTCTATTGTATATGTCCTATCAGCACCCGCAAAAGTTTCTGCTTTTGATTTTCTACCTGCAATAACAGGTATTGCAGCTTGCTCATAAGCAAATTTTGTATAGACATCAATCATCTGCAATGCCTGCAATTCAGCAGCGAAAACCCATTTAACACAAATGTCAGTGTGAATAAGATGCGAGGAATCCTACAGTTCTATAAGATGCAAACCTCCTTTTCTGCCTCCTCTGGATTTGCATGAGCTGTGTGACCCTCCTGCCACAGAAATTCAAGAGTCCTCACAAACGGCTTTGTGCGCATCTCCCATCTTGTGACATTTGCCCACTGAAACGGGAAAAAAATACTAAGAGGAAGAAATGAAAAAAAGAAAAGAAAAAAAGAGGAACAGTTGTACATAACAAACCCTCCATGACTGGAAACTATTTGCAATGGGTAACCGAACTTTTACCTGGTTTACCATGAGAGGAAGATCACGATAACTATGAATCCACTGAGTAAACATGTGATTCACTATGGTTTCACTAGTGGGTCGAACCTGCCACAACCTCAACAAGTACAACAATCAAAGCCAAAACTCAGGTCATGTTTTTTTCATGAAAATGAAGCAACATAAATTTTTCATCTACCATTAATTTTCCACGACTAAACAAAATCAAATGTTACCACAAGTTTTTCTTCAAGTTCCTTTCCTCCCCCAATAGTTACAAGAGCCAATTCTGGACTGAACCCCTCAACATGACTAGCTTCTTTCTCAATAAAGGAGAATGGTATAAACTGCAGCACACATTACCGTTATAAGTATTAAAGACAAACTGAAACAAAAACCCCATCCACAGAAAACACATACAGTTGCAATTGTAAAAACAAACCATGCTACTACAGCACATCTTGGATTTGTCACATTAAAACATCGTACACAAACTCTTTTGTATGCAAAACAAACCGAATTAATCACATAATTCAAATTCAACATCATTCACAAACAAACTCAAATGATACAATACTCGGCTCAAAATGTCCATGACCACAAAATATATGCTTTTAAGAGTTGATTTTAAAAATTCATATTAAAGCATACTGCTTTGCTGCATTTCTAATGAAACAAAAAATACAAATGGATCCTGATATTCATTATCATGATAACTTGTTTATATTACCTTGATCATTTTGTGTCATAAAACCTCAACATTAACCTAAAAATGTTCAAAAGGTGGACAAATCTAACTACAGTACTTCATTAACTCAAAGTGACCTCAACAAAGCAAACCCACATATCATAACACTCCACTCAGCTCAATCACAGCCCTACATTTGTAGCATTCAGCAGTCCAATAAAGAGAAAACGCTCCCACAAAACAAACCTGAGGAAAGTACATGTTACTATGTCCAGTCTCCTTAAACTTCACATTCAAATAATCCTGTACACTCAAAAGAAACACAAAAAGCTCAGAAATTCCAACATCCAATTGAAAAAAAAGCTCAAAACTTTCCTCCTTCAATCAAAAAGTTTGAATTTCAAAGGACCTGAATGGCTTCCCAGATGGCATAACCGTAGGGACGAATGACCATGGTGCCACGAACTGGACCATAATCAGCAAGTTCAGCGTTAGCAATGATGTCAAGAAACCAAGCATTGAAGTCTTGAGACCGAGGAGTGATTACCTTTTGGTCTTGGTTAGTTTGTTTCTTGGGGTTTTCGGTTGTGGATGCTGATGTGGTTTGGGAGGAGAAGGCCGTGGTTAGTGGTGGAGGGAAGGAGAGTTTGTGGTGGTGGTGGTGAGGACGGCGGAGTAAAGGAGGAGGGCGGCGGAGGTAGGGAGAGGAGAAGAGGGAAGTTAGTGAGGGGAGTCGAAGAGATGATACCATTTGTGTGGGTTCTTTGGGGGGTTTTGGAGTGTGGTTTTGGAGATTTTGTCATCGAAGGAGATGAGGTTTTTTGTTTCTTCATTTTTTGGATGCAGTGTACATTTTAGTCCCTGTAGTCTACAAAACAACTCTTATAGATCCTGAAAGTAAAGAACTTGGCAGTTGCAGCCATGGCCTCACGATTATGAGATTGTCTAGTCCAAATCACACTATTTTACAGCATTCCATGATCTATTTTCGTGTTATTTTGTGATCATCCTCCCAAAAAAAGCAATGCAAATCAATGTCCATGGTCTCAGTTAGACAAAGCTCGCCTCAAAATAAGTCGAAGGAGAGACTTTCTGGGCCAAAAGTTATCAGTGTTCAAGGCATTCATTCTACTCAGTCATGCTACTTGACTCCCTTAACTCTTTACTTGAGTTCATAGATTTACTTGTCCATTTTCAACACCCCTCCTATGTAAATATGATCGAGTCCTTCAGGCTGGTTTTCTCGGTTGGTTTCTTGAAATGTGTGAGGATGGGCTCCATAGAGGTGCCTCTTTTCTGGTTTTCTCTTGCACCGGCCTAGTGGCTAGGGTGTTGACCTTGTATTCTGATTTTGGGCTTGGCCCTCCAATGAAGCCATTTTTCATTTTTTTTCCCCCAAGAAACTTGGGATCCCATCCTGCCTAAACTAGAAGTTAATTAAAAAAAAAAAAAGGAGGAATACTCAACATTTTGTATTGAATGTGAGTATTGGTTTAATCGGCAAGGTTTGGATTAAAAACAATTTAACTGAATGGTTTTTTTTTAAAAAAAATAAATTGAATCAAACCAAATTAAAAACTAAACTAATCAGCTTTATGTGTGATTTGTGCTTTAAAACAATTGTATCCTTAAAAACAAATCATCATACCTCCAAGCCAACACACATTATATCAAAACCAAACAAGCTCAATTTGAGTTAATGAGCCCGATTATTGTTTACAGGGTTTAATTTCACATACCTCTAATTTATAACAAGTTTTTTTAGTTTGATGTGATTCAATTAAGCCAAGTAGGTTTTTTTTGTTTTTAACCAAATTATATCAATATTTAAAAAAAAAATAAACATTCACTGAAATTATTTAAGAAATTCAAAAAAAAAACTATTCGTTTCCATTAATTTTGGATTGGTTTTTACGAATAATTCGTTCATTTTGCTTATCCCTGTTTTCTATGTTTCATGGTTTGTCTTTCAATTAATTAAGAGAGAGAGAGAGTAAAATTGAGATATGAGTTCATGTTCTTTCTCCTTGAAACAGATTTCAATTGATTTACTTTCACTATTATGTCAAAACCATCAATGCCAACAAGAGCCGGATGACTCTCCTCCATGTTATGCCATTAAATGAAAAGGGATGTAGAGAAGATAAGAACTCCTCTCTCCTTTATGAAGTTCAAATAAAATTTAAATGTTAGGAGAAAAAAAAAAGATTTTAAATTTAAATATTTAAATAGATTAATCTCAGATTCAAAAAACATAGATTTTTTTAAAAAAATAAGGCGAATCAACTCGAGACCTAATCAAGACCAGATTTTATTTTTAAAAAATATTAAAATAACTTTGTTTTAATTTAAAAAAATTAAAATTATATTATTTTGATTCACCTAACCTACCCAACTCGTAATTTGTAGCCTTAATCGTGTTTAGTAACTCCATTACTAATCTATACTCTAATTTACTTCACATTTCACACAATTGTATGAGGTAATTGAATTATCAATCACTTCTTCCTTACAAAAAGCATTTGTTTCCTTTCCCAATTTTAGGTCACGCATGGTAACTGTTTCGCCATTGCCATGAATGTGAAACCTTCCATGACATGATAACTCGAATTATTGTGCATTTATTAGGGTTTTTCTCTAGAGAGGTTTCCAACTTGTGCATCACACGTTTTGCTGGCCTCAAGCAACATGGAGAGATTGACCTTTGAAGGGAAGTTAAAAGTGTTCTAGAGAGACAATATTTAGTTCAAAATTAAATAAATTAAGCCTTAGCGTTCGTTCTTTTCTCTACTTATAGGAAACATCCCTATGACTGTGAGTGGTACACGTGTCTACTCGAGACCCTTTTTTGGGCATTTCCTTGTGACGTTCACATGTAATTATTGACATATTTGTGCTTATTTTAGAAATTTACCTAATTCACTCGACCCACATGAATGTATTGGTTTATTGTTTCTTATAATTCTAATCTCTTTTTTTTTGTTTTTTCAAAATAGTTTTTGCATATAGAAACTAAGCATGTTCATAATTTATGATAAATCATCATGTTTTTGCATATATATAATATTTTCTTGAATTCAAACTTAAAATGATTATGTGAAAATTAAATTTGCTTATCATTTTTTAAAATTATTATGAAATATAAACAAAAACAAGAAATGGTGAAATTCATAGTTAACACTGTCTAATGATCCAAGTCATGGGTTTAGAAAGTTAACGCAGGCTGACATCTTTTTTTTATTGATTCTTTTTTTTTTAATTTCATTGTTTGAGATTAATTTTATTTAAAAAGATTGGCTTTATGGTTTTCTGAATTTTTTTTATTGGGTTATCTCAATCTCATAACATGAGTCTCGGGTTTGTAAGGTTAATCAGAGTTAGCTCATCTTTTATTACCTAAATTACATATCTATCATACTAACTTGTATTGATTTAGACTGTTTTTTACTCAATTTTATCCTTCCAAAGATTTTTTTTCTTCTTATTATTATTTTTTTAATTAATTTTGGTTCATTTACTATAATAAACTATTTTGTTTATCATCTAATTAAAACAAAATCAACAAATTTTTATATAGTTGAGGCTATAACTCGAGTAATGAATTTTTTAAACGTGATTGTGTCATCTAAACATTATTCTCTAATTTAAAAAAATGATACAACACGACCGATATCTAGTTCAAACTAAAAAGGATTTGATACATGGAGGATATTAATATCTATTAAGCTGTAACTCCTTGGATTATTTTTTAAGAAAACAAAAAAATGGAATTGATTATTGATTGGCCTTCTTGTTTGCACATAGGCATGAATTGAATCTAGTAACTCGAAGACATGAATTGTGACTTTAGAAACACTAAATTCCGGCTTGTGGTTGCAAAGCTCGGAAGCTCCCCTCTCACTTGTTTATGTCTTTTCATGTTAAAGTATGGATAGATGTCTCTGATCTTAGGTGCCAAACAATGTAAAAAGAAAATTCCCTTGTCCTCCATCATCCCATTCACACACAATCTTGGTGAATTCTAAATAAAAACAACACAACCCATCAATCCCTCCTAAGTACTAAATAAAAATCTCAAATCTTGTAAAAATTAGTATATATTATTGTTTTTAAACCTAAATCGGCTTTGCGAGTACTTCTAAAACCGAATTAAAATTTTAAATTGATATCCGATTTAATCAAACTGCAATTTAATCAAAACCCAATAAAAAACATCAGTTTTTTTTCCTGAAATTATTATTTTTAAAAAAAATATTAGACTACATAGCTCGTTAATCCTTGTCCAATTTGATTTAAAATCTATGATATATACATGGATGGGAGAGTGGATCATTAAATAATATTCTTGATCCACTCCAAGAAGATTTGTTTTGGGAAGAAGAAATACACTTCCATTTCCAAGATTCACTAATGGATCTTTGGTCGTGGTTAATCCTAAATAATTCACATCTTACAATATATGGAAAACCCTATTTTCGTGAAATCTATCTCAGGTAAATTCCATTAACAACACTCGGAAATTCTATCACTTGTATGATCTAATCATTTGAGATACTCCAAGATTCTTCTATATATATATATATATATATATATAGTGGCAATTCTCCTCCATGGCATGCAAATCTAATCCACGAGTAAGCTAACATGACACCAAGCACATAGATTCCATCACACACACAAAAAAAAAAAAAACATACAAACCCAATTGAAAAATAATTATAAATGCAATTGGAGAGAATTTTCCTTCAAATCCAAACACTCCCTTTTTATATTATTTAATTTGGTTGATTTTCTTTCCATTTTTATAAGCAAAAAGCTAAAAATAAAAATAGTACTAAAATAAGTATATATATGTTTTAAAAAATAATAAAAATTACACTAAACAATTAATAATAATGATAATAATATCGAAGAAAGTGAAGTTAACGCCAAGCAGAAGCGACAGTGAGCGTTTTTCCCTTCCAACCAAAACATACCCCACCGTTCTCTTCTTTAACAGTAAATCCTGGGTTAACTCGGTTTGTTAAACTCAATCTCGCTTTCATTGACTCAGCAACGATTTGACTCATCGGCTTCAACTCGAACCCTGCCATTCCCATCCGGGCCCGCCATTTCCCAAAGACCTCGCATCTTTCAATCCGGTCCCTGCCTTCGCAAGCAACCGAGTTTACTATCGTCCGACCCAGTCCCTCCTCGACCCTTGCTCGCTCTGAGCTATCCCTTTCCATTGTTGAGTTGATTGAGTCGAATAGCGCTCCGTAATATGAACATGATTCGTTCACGCGCGCCATGAAGGGGGCTGTATTGGTATTCATTTCTTGCTCCACTATTGTCACAACGCGCGGCCCCAACCCCTTCACGCGCCTCAAAAGCTCATCCCTTGGATTCTCTGTGGACACGCTCTCATCGGGCATTCTATACAGCTTGAACGCAAAATTGACAGCCAAGGCCTCTTCCGGCTCGCACCCGAGGGACTCCCGAGACAACTCACTGAGTCTGCAACTCACAACGTTGAAACACAGACTTAGTCGTAATCGCTGAGCGAGTTGACTCAGCGTTTCACCAACTAGCCTCAACCTCTCCTTCTCCTCTCCACCATTGCTATCAGCAGCAACAGCTGTGATCTTAACAATGGCTGGCTTCAAATTTTGAAGCCCAGAAAGCGCGTGTAGAAGGTTCATGTATTGCCCTCCTTGACCGATATCAAAATCAACAACATGGAAGCCATTGCTGCAGCTATTCATCTCTCGGCCTTGCTCTCTTGTGGCCTCAATGATGGCAAGATTGGCAGCCATGAAACCAAGCTTGAAACAAGGTGACAAGTCATATAAGGACTGGGTTGCATCTACATGTTCCTTGTTGTACAACTCCCTTACAGAAGGTGTTTTTTCAGCAGAATTAACCCGGGATTTTAAAGCCATCAACATGTATTCCATCAATCTCTGTCCAGAATTCCCTTGTGGGTTCGCAACCTGACAGATACGAGACAAGATCTCAGGGTAAACATCAGTTTTACCTTCGTAAATTGCTGATGCTGCTTCGATTATTGTCTGTTTCGAAACCGGCGTGGTGACTGTCGAAGATGAGGATGAAGATGATGAAGTGGGCGATGGAGAAATCGGATTATTACAAGAACTCATGAGATTCTGTATCGTCTCAGACCATTCACTGTTAGTGTTCGTTATAACACTTACATCGTCACCTTCTTGGTTGTCGTCATCGTCGTCTAAAAGCTGTTTTTCCAGTTCTTGAAGCTGATTCAGCATCTTTTTCTCCCGATCTTGGCCCATAACTACTCCGTTTCCTCCTCCGTTTTGGTTCTGTAACATATTCACATACGGCATCATGTTGTTGTTATTGTTGTTGATGACACCGTTAGAACTCATAAGATTCATGGGGCGCTGCTGCTGCTGCTGCTGCTGCTGGTGGGAGCGAAGTTGTTGAAGAAGAGGCAGACTATAACGTTGAGGCATTAAGTTAGGGAGCTGAGGAGACAAGTTGTTAACGGAGAAATCAATGGGAGAAAGTGTTGAAATCGGCGAAGTATTTTGTTGGAACAAATTGTTATTAATCCTCGGCTTTACAGACCGAAGGAGAAGGTTATTTAGGGCCGCTTGGTTTAGCAAGTTTTGCTGCGGATGTGATTGAAAATCGGCAAGCGAGCGCTTGCCGATTAACGTTGGCGTGGTGGTGGTGGCTGCGTTCATATTTGTGGGCAAGATTGCTCTATGTTGAGCGATCTGTTGATAATTATGAGAAGACAAATTTTGGTCAAGAAAGATTTGGTTGGTTCTGTAAGGAGGCAATGATGATGGGTTATTTGAGAGGTTCATGGTGGGTAGAGATGATCTATTAGTGTAGAAATCTTGGAAACCACCACCGCCTCCTCCTCCTCCTCCACCACCACCACCGCTTGAAAACCCAGATGCCATTGGAGAGTTAGTGCTGAATTCTTCCAAGAATCCCTTTCTAGGGTTACAAAGAGAAACGCATGGACAGGTTAGTTTATGGAGAGAAATTGAAGGGAGTTTCTTCCTTTTTTTATCTTACGAGGTAGAAAGGATTCTTGATGAACAATATAAGGGAGAATGTTTACCGTTTGATTTGATCTATTTTAAGAAAATCAACGGTGATTAATTATGTTATTACATAACCCTTTGATGTTGTTGTTCATGTGAAGTTATAACTCTTTTGTACTTGCTTGATAGGACATTCATTATCCACGCGTTGTTATAAGTGCGTGATCTTCACTTTCACTAGCGACGATTGTCCTATTTTGAATCGATATGGTATAAACATATTTTTTTTCTCAATACGTGGATGTGAATGCATTATGCCTCTTCATATGACTAGAATTTTGTTTCACATGATCTTGATTTCGATGCAAAATTTGATCTAAAATTACTCCTTTTTAATTTGAAAACAACAAAAAAAAAATTATATGTATTTTATATAATCAAAATATAAAGATAATTATTCTCATTTTATATGATTATAATTATAGTTATTAGACTTGATCTGGTGATAAATTTGATTCAAGATCTAGGTTATATACTTTTTATAGAAACTTGTAAGTAGATAAATAAACTTTAATTTACCCTAAAACAAGATTATTTTAATGAAAAAAACATGTCATTTTGAACAAGAATTAAAAACA
>Ga0307518_10001714_pt1 | contig 16176 bp, 16 predicted proteins | sample 25_EM_MG_FD_203889 | JGI IMG/M metagenome (GOLD analysis project Ga0307518, IMG submission 203889) | Populus trichocarpa ectomycorrhiza microbial communities from riparian zone in the Pacific Northwest, United States - 25_EM | ecosystem: Host-associated > Plants > Roots > Unclassified | place...
AGCAGAACGGCTTGTTCTGCCTGTCAATTGTCGTGGTCATTCTCTTCTACTAGACTGAGCTTTTGTGTTACAGGTTCCACCACACTTCTTCAGACCTCCTCCTTATACTTTTCTTAAAATATGATAAGCTCATTTTCACTTTTACAATTTCAATGCCTTGCTGTTTTAAGAACCAAGGATTGTGTATTCACCTCTTACTCTCTTAGGTTGCGGTATTAAAATGGACAGTCCTATATATATATATATTATCTTAGCAGTATAGTCTAAGATACACAGCAAAGATCCTGTAAGTGGCTTCATCCAGTCTAGCTTGAAAGCCTACCTTTTGTACTATCAAGCAAAAGTTGATGGAAGAACAGCTGTTTATTATACAAATTTATCAAAAACTATAGAGTTTCATCAATTCCATCCATTACAAGATACAAGAAAAGGATGGAAGAAGTAGGTACAACACACAACAGTCTCAAACACACAAACCGTGTAAATGTCTTCAAAATCACTTCGCCTTTAGCTACAAAGGTTAGGTATGCACACTCCTGTTTCTGGACTTTGTTGTTCCTTCCATATCCTCCCGGTAACTCTAAGCTTCAGCTCCTTCCTATCCCCACCAGAGAAGAAAAGTGCCATATTTCGTTGAATTATGAGACCGTCATGACTATCCCTGACCTTCCGGTGGCTATCTCGGACACTTCGCGGGGTACCCTCCCATATAAGTTTCCTGCCATTTCCTCCGACCTCAAGGCTATAGCTATAATTCCGAGCCTCAGCCTCATCACCCATGAAACGGAGGAATGCCATATAAACAGGGGCCATGCCAAGCTGGAAAGCTTCAAAGTGAAGGCAGAAGTATTGACCAAAACAATGGAAGACCTGACCAAAAAAAAAAAAAGGACAAGCCATCCAATCAGGTACAGAACAGCAAATAAAGAACGTGCAGAATCCCTTAGTGAATATTGAATCATAAACTCTATAATAAATATGCAGGTCATGGCTTAATCCAGAAATAGGCAAGTCAAGGTTGCTCGATCATTTTAGGGGCTGGTTGTCTAGAGAGACAGACTCACATGAACACATGCCAGAAAATAAAAGGAAGTGAATGTCTCTCATATAGGCTACACAATTACACAAATTGAGTAACCAGATGCAATCAAGCCTGGCCAATGTGCTTATGAATACATCAAAATTAACAGAACTTCTAGCGGAATAGTTTAAGGGATGAAAATCAAAACATGATTGATTTGGAAATGTCTTTACCACCTAGGTTAACAGTAAGTAATGGAATTTCAAATGGCATCCACTATAAACATTGAAAGATTTCATTTTCCAAGGGAGGCCTAGGATATTTAATAATGCCACCATGTCATGTTATCCATATCACGTTGACAGGTGACAGCCATATATACTTCCTTTCTTTACTTCTGATAGTTGGGGAATCCAGGAGTCAATGCCAAATTGCGTGCAGAAGAAAAAGCCTGCAAACTAATTTATTTCACCTAGCTTCGACAAATCTGTCTAGGTGCTATGATCTGAACATGGTTGGTTGACAGCCAGTGTAAAACTAGTGAAATCTTATATGGCAGGATCTGAATATGGTCTGGGCTACAGTTTAGTTTAGTGGAAATAAGTTGGCTTCAAGTTTAACATGTCAGCATCCCATAGTTAGAGAAATATTCTATAACCTATTTAACCATGACTTGTGAAATTGTTCATGCAAACCCAGTTTAAAAAATGTACAAAACAATTCTAGAATTACCGTCAACATCCAAGTGGCATTCTCCACTTCACGGGGATTAGACTTCACATAGCGATGGTTGAAAGTGCATCCTATGTGCATGTCCACCTTGTGATCATCCCTTAGATGTGCAACTAGGAAAGGGATGTCCCCAACAACAGAGCATTCTGATCCAGCATAGGGGCAATTATATGGTCTGAAGTTGCAAATTGCCTCGTGCTTGAGCTTGCTGTAATATGGAAATATCTCTGGGCACCCCAAGTTGTAATATTTGCAAGGCAGTTCTAGTGACTCAGCCACCTTTTCTAGGGCCAAACATCTAATGTCTCCAAGCTCCTGCCTACATGTGGGGCAGCGATTTTGTACCCTTGTTTTACAGGTGGAACATAGCGTGTGCCCATTGTGACACTGCAAGGAAGAGACAGTTAAAATCCATATATTAATGTAGGTTTGTAGGCATAGTTTAGCAAAACACAGCCATGTTAGCATTCCCCTCCAAGATTAACTAGAGAAAGTTCAGTGTAGAGGCAAGCATACTAAGCAAGACCAAGAAATAAATAAGAAGAATCAGGTAAAAAGTTGACAAGTCAATGATGAAATGCAGCAGGCCAATATTAGGCTGCATACTTCAATATCTCTACCTATATAGCACTGATATACGTCTTATTACCCACTTAATTTGCAGCTTGGCATGAGCCATCATTGCTTCAAAAAATCAAAGTATTATTCCAGAAAAAACTCTCAACATAAAAGAATCACATATGAAGTCAGAAAAAAGAAGTGAAGCTTGATCTCCAGATAACATAACTGAAACGAAATTCTCTTCAATTCCAAAGCAGATATAGTACTTGACAGCTTATGTTGCAATTGATAAGAACCATTAAAGGACAATAAGAAAGCAACAATCTTAACATAGGGAAGTTCAGATATCACTCGAGGCAAAAGAATTAACTTCTGGAAAATGGATCAAGGATCTCACAGAATGGAATCACCTCAGCTTCAGGAATGCTCAAAGAGGATCTCATAGCATTGCAACCCTTGCAAAAGCGTCACTAGAATGCCATCCGTTCAAGTCAAATTCCCTCACACGCTCAAATTCAGCACTAATCCATTGAAATCAACTCACCAAAAACCCAAAATTGTTCTCACTAAAACAGCCCAAAAACATATCCAATTCAACCATCATCAACTCTAAAACAACACATCATCACTATGCGCCTGAAATCACCAATGTCCTTAAAACCCAATTATCAAATCCAATAAGATCTAACATACACCTATCAAACATCAAAAACATAATAATAAAAAAAAGACAGCAAGCAGACAAGACCAGATAAACACAAACCATAAAGTACACATCTTCACAACAAATTAAACACACAAAGAACAAACCTGATGAATTGGTGGGTACATAGAATTGGTACAAACAGGACATTCTAGGAGCTCATGAACACTAGTTGCAGGAGCAATAACTGTAGGACCCCCAACAACATTGGCAATACCATTGCTGTTGTTGTTTACATTGTGAGGCTTTGGTGATGCAAATTGATGAAGGTGATGATGTTGTAAATTATGGTGATGGATCTCATCCTCATCAAGTCCATCTGATGATGACACACATTCAATATTATCAAAATCCATTGAAGTACAAATTTTTACAAAAATAAAAAGAACCCAACAAGCCTAAAATGACAAAAACTCAATATTTAGACACGAACCCAATTGAAAAAGATTGGATTTTCAATAATGGGTCTTTGGTATCTTTCTTTCTTGTATCTAAAGTTTCAAGCTTTTTTCTGTTTTCTTGAGAAAGTTTTGAGTGAGAGAGAGAGAAATAGAGGCTTGTTTGGTTCCTCAGAATCTCTCTCTCTCCCCAAAAAAAAAAAAAAAAACATTCTTTTCTTGGCTTGTTGTCTCTATCTTTTCTGTTCTCTCTCACTTCCAAGGTTTGTAAGGACAGAGAGAGAGGAGGATGACCGTTGGATTTAAAATGGGACAGTTGGATTTGAGATCAACGGTTGTTAGAGGTTTAATGCTTGTTAATTTTTTTTTAATTACAGTGATTTTGTTGATAAATTGAAAACGACGTTACTTAACAACATTTTAAGCATATTTTCAATAGGAAAGTTATCCCAAATACATAAAATCCATTTTTTTGGAGAATAACCAGAAGAAAATAACTGTTTAAACAGCTAATTTTTTTCAAACTGCAATTAGCTGATTCTGTTTTCCAAACCTATTTTTTCCATAGAGTAAAAATTACTTTTATGGGTAGTAATTTTCATCACTATTAAAAATGATTGTTGAGGAGACGAGGAAGCAATCCATGTTCGTATCTAATGCAAAGAAGAGTTGATCACATCACCTACCAAAACATGACAATTATAGAAGCTTTCTTTTTAGATGGTTAGGTTAAAGATTCAGAAGTAGTCCAATTTTCTATTTCCATCCTGTAAGTAATTTTTTTCCCCTTCAAATTTTGGTTTCAAATTGTTGAAATTACACCATGGATCCTGAAGTGCTAAACAGCCTAAATCAACACCCTGATTCGACATATCTTCCTTCCTGTCTACATGAATTTGGCATCCTCATGATATGATCAGTTTATCAGAATCAAATGCTAAATTTCCAGGCAACAAATTTCCATGACATTCAACAAAATGAATTTTATCAATTTAGCAACAAGTTTTAGAATAAAATAATGCTAACTTCTCAAAAATAAAAGATAATTCATGAAGTTATTAACCTCCATCTAAATTGTCTACGTGCTTCAAATTAAACATGACGAGAGTTGATAAGAAATAACTCCGTCAAAATATAATTTAATATTTTTTAAATAATATTTTCTTCTCAAAACAGTATTATTTTAATTTTTTTAAGAAATTGTTTTTAAAACAATGTCGTTTTAAATTAATTTAGATTAACTCGTTTATCTTATAACCTGAATCGGAGCTAAGTTTAATAAATTTAATTTATTGGATCATTGAAACATGAATCAAATTTTCAACAAGAGATTTCGGTAGATTTTTTTTCTATAAAAGTAGCATTGTTGTTCAAAATGTAACTTCTATATACAATGAAGGAAGGAGTGGAAGAGAAGGGAGACATGACATGATACTGTCAAATAGAGTAAGCAATCAAATGTAAAGGCAGCAAAGACAACAAAGGCATGATAAGGCCACATGATTGGTTTTGTTCTTTAAACAACGGTTTTTTTTTTTTTTTTCCTTTTCGAACTTTTAACAATAATTATTTGGAGCCTATGTAAGGATGTTCTGCTTTCTTCCTTGCAATAGCTTTGGACTCAGCAATAAGTAGATCTACTTTCTTCCAACTTTCACTTTCCTTTTACAAGTTTTGACTCAATAATGCTTGATGTAATAAGAGGATAAAAGGATGACAAGCTAAGAAGATGTCACCTAGTCACAGTGTTCAAGCATCAAAAGTTGTTAAAGAGGTAGTCCCACATGTGGGTTACCTGTTGTCCAGTGGAGCAGCTCTGCCCTATTAAAGGTCATAGAGCGCGAGTGTTGATGAAATTATGTAAACATTCTTCCTATTGTATGGAGTCCAAGACTCCACGGTGCTAAATGACACCCCAAAATTGCAGGACCAGAGGGGCACAAGATTTGCTGAGAACTTCAGCCAAATCCTATTGCAAGTTCTATGACAGCAGATAGTGCTGGACTTGGGCAAGAAAAATAAAAACAGCTGAAAGTGCCACAGCAATAATTTAATTCTCCCAGAAAATTCATGCTGAAAAATGGAATGGAAGAACTTGATTATCTTTGGCTGACTGATGTAGAATACAGCAGTGATATAAAAAAAATCTGAACTCTGTGGTTGGGAAACTCTAGTTTTTGAGCAATTGTAACGTGTACACAGAACTTAGGTTTATTAAATTAATGTGAGCTTATTATGTACAGGTATGTGATGTGAGGAGGCTACAAACAACATTCACCAGTAAATTACATGCTGGCAACTATCTTACGAAGCTCTGATTCCACCTCTGGTTCTCCATCAGAACCCTCCACAGTTGCCTACATAAACATCAATTGATTAGACATGAGAACTTTGGAGACAAGGATCATCAATAAAGATTTTTTTTATAAAGATGCATCCAAAGATTAATACACCACCTCAGATGACTTTAATTTGTTTTTTGAAAGATAGTGATCCAACGCACCCCTGCCGTACAGGATTTTGGCTCCGGCTCCACGTTGCTTAGGTCCAATAGCCTCTTCATCAACTACAACAGCATCTATTATATCAGCCCCCCTTCTTACATCAGGAATCTGCACAATTTAGGAGGTAGAATTGCATTATCTAATTGTTTTCTGAAATACAGAGAATAGATGCATTTCCAGTCAATAAACATCACAATCAAGTTGAAACCAAAAGAGTCCCAGAGCCTTGCTTCTGTTTCTCACAGGACACATTTGGGAAGATTAGGCCCAAGGTCTGGGATATAAATAAAAACGGAGAAAAATCTTAGAAACAATTGACAACAACCAATGCAAAATCCTATCTCAGAACATGAAATCAAATGACACTATGAACATTGAAGGACCGGTTAGTTGTAATGAACCCTAGAGGTCCACCTCATGGTAAAATACTATTCAAGGAAGATAATGGTTGTCAATCATATATGAGGTACTTCTTCTTTGTAGCTCTTTCTTTTTCCATTTTCCCTCAAGAAAGTTATACCTACCCCACCCTGTGGATGGACTCCCTTCCAGTCAAATGCAAAGTTAAAGGCATTTTAACCTGGACCACCTCTGGGCCATTGGCACATGGACGAATCCAATAAATTCAGTTTACAAAGGGTCAATACTAAAAGAAGAAGTTTGGAACTGGAAGAGACTTATATATGATGCTTTAATTATTAGCGTCCATCTTTCAAATATACCGGGACAGGCTTCTTCTCATAATATAAATTTTCCATCAGAATCAGGAATTGCCCAAAAAAACAGAGAGGGGAGGGATGTCATACCTCATACATGGAATCCATCAAGATGTTCTCTAATATGGACCGCAAGGCCCGAGCCCCAGTATTTTTGGTTATTGCTTTTATAGCAATTGATCTCAAAGCATGTTCTGTAACATGTAGCTTGACCTGAAGGGGGGAGGGAGAATTGGATGGCTTTAAAACTAAACATGTTTACTGTCCAAGAGAATAAGCAACAAATTCATTAAGAGTACAATGTTTATCCAAGAAAACATCTAAAAGAGCGTGTGGCTTGGAAAAACGCTTACACCATTCATTTGGAACAACTTCCTGTATTGCTTCCCAAGGGCATTCTTTGGTTCTGTCAGAACCTATAGAACATTATTTCCAGTTAGGGAGTGACAAAGAAGTCCAAATAAACAATAAGGTTATAAACAATGAGGAAATTCTTCACGAGCATATGTAGACCAAACGCATCAATTACTTTGTTTCCACCAAACCACCGTAAATGTGGAAAATGGAAAAGGGCAAGTCTAAGCTTATTATCCATGATATCAAACAATTTTCAAACCTCTCCATGATTCCAACAGAAAGCTAGCATCATTAAAGAGAACAAACATGTGTTGATTTATTAGACAGGGAACATTTCGACAATATATACCTGGACAAGTTGATCCTCAGTGAGAGCTGATAAACTGACGAGGATAGGAAATCTTCCAACAAATTCAGGTATCAAACCATATGAAACAAGATCACTGCTTTCAGCCTGGCAAAGATTTCAGTTCAAATAATATGCAAGTATCTAAAAGCAGTTAGTAGCAAAGACAAACAGTGGCAGCTGCATAAAAGTCAAAGGGGGGCCATCAAAGATGTTGCTAATTGAAGACCAGTTTTCACTTACAGTCTCCAATAAAGATGATGTCATGGCAGCACTCGTAACACCACCTGTCCTCATGTTTGCACGTACTGGTGCACCAAACCCAATCGATGAATCTTGGCGCCTGCAAGGATGTCATAAATATTTACTTACATTTCCCTTTTCGAAAAAAGGATTCATATTTTACCACATGAAGAGAGAGAGGGTGAGAGGATGTATGTATGTAAAACCTTTCAGAAATGGTCTTCTCCAAATCAATAAAGGCACCCCCACATATGAAAAGAATATCCTTTGTGTTGATCTATTAAAAAAATTGATCATAAGAGATTAAGAAAAAATGCAATTGCAGCAGCTGACTTTTCACAGTCACATGAAGACTTGACCGTGTCTATAGTTGTCAGGAAGTTTTAAGAATAGCAAAACATGTCCATGGATATTATTACGTGGATAATTTGCAAACCAGTCAGAAGCATTTGTTACAAACCACATAGTATCTACCTGAATATTGTCTCCCCTAGGATGCTTTCGAGCTTCCTTATCTGGAACATTGACTACCTAGACCAGGAAAAAAAAAACATGGCTGTAAACATATGATTGGAAAAAAATAACCAAATAGAAGTTAACAATTCAATAAGTTAATCTTTCCGTACATAACTAAGGTTACAGATGGATCATCTAGCTATGTCAGTAGCAATGGTAATAGAATTGAGCCAGCAGAGATATGAAGTAATTCATAATCATTCTTCTCCAGCAACTTTTGGCAGCACTTACTGTTCCTTCAAGCATTTTCAATAATGCTTGCTGTACACCCTCCCCCGACACATCTCTACTAATGTTAACACTCTCAGCCTGCATATTGAAAAGACAGAAGATGTAGAGATAATGTTAGAAGGGGAATGCAATTTTTTAAGAAAAGAAATAAAGATGAAAGTAGTGATGGTAAAATGGCGGACATAACCTTTTTTGTGATCTTGTCAACTTCATCAATGTAAATGATGCCTTGCTGAGCAGCTGCCACGTTATAGTCAGCAGCCTGAGATACAAAGAAAAGAAAGGAAAAATTTAGGCTTGTTCATTCACAATAGGCAAGATATTAATTCAGTGTCCAACTTGTGCAGCAGAGCCATGATAATTGGTACAGTGGCCCCACTGAAAATTTGAACAAGTCAAGCAAAAAGAGTTTACAATTATCACATGTCAACTATATCCTAATGTGTATGTGTAAGTTCTGAGCAGAATTTTTAGTTGCCAGGGATCTAAGGACCATAAACAATGAAATGATTGCTCATATGAAGACTGCTCAATTTTTCCCTCTCCCTATGAAGAAAAAAACCAGTTAATATATGAAAATAAACTCAGTCTCAGTCTCAGGCAAAACCAAAACCATATACCACAACAGCTTATCATATATCCACACTAAATCAGGAAAACATAAGATACCAGTTCACAAGTTTTGAGAGAATAGGCTAAGAATCTAAGACAAGCTATGGAAGCAACAAGTTAATGAATGACAATTAAAATAGCACTGGACCATATATCACGGAGAAGAGTAAGAGCTTTTCCCATGTAGAAAAGTGCCTGAAGCAGAATATAAATAAGATTTGTGAGAACTCACTGTCAGTAGTTTGTATAACATCGACTCCACATCTTCCCCGACATATCCTGCCTGCACATAAAATTTCATGGTAACTTAAAATCAGCTTCCCTGACAAGATTTTCTAACATGCATACATCAGCAACCAATATTCATGTACAATACCGAAGAATTGCAGTAATAAAACATATCAATTAATCATATTCCAATTTATTTTTTCTTAAAAAAAAGGAAGAGGGGAGGGGGGGGGTCTAAGAAGAGAAACCCAAGTGCAAACATCTTATTTCAGATGCAAAAGCAATATGATCATGTTTGTCCCCTTCAAGAAACGTGGCCATTTGATTTCAAACCATCAATATCAACGTGATTTTTTGCATCTTCACCAATCCATAGAAGTAAATGCCGAGGCAAAATACACAGCAGTACACGACTAATCTAGATGCGAGTTGGGTAAATGAAATAAATTTTAAAGAAAATCCAATTGAAGGTGAGAGAAAACAATAAGCGATAAAGTTCATAATAGGTCAACAACAATAAAGTAATGAAAATCACCAACTTGCCTGAGTCAAAGTAGTTGCATCTGCAATAACAAAAGGAACATTCACGAACCGCGCCAAGGTTTTGGCAAGTAATGTCTTCCCTGTCCTTGAAATGACATAAGAAACAGTGAAGTGAGAACAGTAACTAACAGTTTCTAAAACAATCAATTTAACAGAAATTCTATTCCACACCACAATTTATATTTAGGATGAAAAAAGACCAAAAGAACGTTGAAGGAAGCAGTACTAATTCTTCTGCAATAAGAGAGGAGTGGGGAAAGAGACCATAGAAGCATCAATTTTTTCTAATGTCCACAGTCAAATCTTTGGCGTAAATTGAAATAAAAATTAAAACATCACAAAGAGTAGCACAAGTAAAACTTTGACACAAGGTTCCATGACCAGACTAATCATCACTAGCTATTCTATCAAAACAAAATCATCAACAACTAGGGACCTTTATCCATGCATGAGGGACCAACATCTGTAACAGATTATCAGTCAATTCAATACAGCATATTAACAGAAGAAGCATCTAAAGAAGAACGCTGAAAAAAAAAATATCATAGCGTAAGGACAACTCTAGAGAGCTAGGTTATTCTTGGGACCTTGTTACTAGTACCATTTAAAAGTAACTACATCATCGAACAATCAGAATAAGGACAACAACAAATTACCTGAACCTGTTGGACCCATTAGAAGAATGTTACTTTTCTCAAGTTCAACTTCCTCCTCGTCCATGGTTTCTGCTTTTTCATTGCCTGAATCTGCATTGCACCTAGCTTCCCAAGTTGTACTAAGCATGTTAAAACAGACAACTCTCACAATAAGCATAATGAATAACAGCATTGCAACTCATGTCTGGACAAAACATGAACTAGCTATCGAATATTGACCCCATGATCCAGTAGACTTTCCAGCAACCTCTGAGGAACAAAACAATGTACCCAAAGAGGATAATCAAGTTTGCTAGCTTATTATATGGTGAAGGGTACGGTGCATTCCATGCCCAATGGACAAGGGAAGTACAGACAAACCATTACTGTGACTGGGAAAGGGAAGAAAGGATTCACCAATGCCACTTCATTTGAGTGAATAGAAAGGAAGAAAGACAAGAAAAGGTACCAAAAGAAAGTCACTCAATCGATAATATTAATAACACAAGTTGAATACTGTAGTAGTTTGCATGCACTCTATGATATTAACCTTATCAGCAGGAAATCCAAGAAAAAAAGAACAGGAAATGGAAAAGGAAAGAAAAAGGGTGTACTTTCATATCGAATAAAAAACCTCTGCTGTAATTACAGTTCAATGCTATTCACCAGCTCTGGAGCTAGGTATGAAACTAAGGCCAAAATATTATGTGGTTTAAAAGACATCAAAAGAAAAACTTTTGCAGCTATAAATACGGTGAACCACCAGTACATTCAGTCAGAGATGAAGTTCCATGGCATGACTGTGATTTGTGTTCAATTGCGTATTAGTAAATCAAAAGCCATTGCATTTTTGAATGGGTAATTAGTGCCTGGCATATGATCAATAGGTTTTCTTTTCAACTTATGCATATGGAAAAGGAAGAAAACAATGGAGCAACATTTACTACTAAGGAATAAAACTGACCATTTTTTAACAGACTCTAGATGGATCCTCTTGTAGTGATTGTAAACAGCAACAGAGAGCACCTGTTCACGATACAAAATTAGAAAAATGAGTAGAAAGGCAGATAGACAATACTAAAATGAAACAAGATGTCAAGCAAGCAAAACAGAGCATTGTCCATGTGTGGTTGCATACCTAAACTCCTATGAAAAATAAAGAAAGTTCAAAATAAAGACAGTTTTCCTTTCTTCACTTCAAAAAGATACGACAATTATGAAAACATTATGCTTTTATAGCCATCCTCCGATAAAAGGCCATATAAAAAATTTCCATTAAAGCAATGAAGCATGTCCATTGTTTTGTTATTCTTCAGCATCTAATAATTTAACAAAATATTACATTCAAAACAAGAACCATGAACAATTTAGACAATCTAAAGACAGCATCTTCCTTCTGAAACTGATTCAAATTATAATGCTGGCCACAATAACCAAAACTATGATGGCACTGATTGGTAAGCTACTTCTATTGCATCTAAAAGCAAAAATCACTCTAAAAACAATAAGTAGCCAAATGCCAAACCACAATAAAGAAACCCCACCTTCTTAGCTCTCTGTTGCCCAATGACAAACTTATCAAGTGCCTTACAAATGTCCTTCGGCGTTGGAAAGCTACTCCCCAACTTTGATCCACCCCAAGACCCATCCTTTGAACCAGACCCATCTCTACTCCCTACCTTAAAATTCACTCCTCCATCAGTCACCTTTAATTTTGCAACACCATCACCAGGTGGTTCCCACACCTCTGGCGGGTCGCCATAACCAGACCCATCACCACTATTATATCTCACTTTCTGACTCCAATTCCTATCAAAGTCTTTACTTGAATTACCGCTACTTCTCATATTTTCCAACAATTGAGTACCCTTTTCAACAAACTCCCCGCAAAGCGAAACAGGCTTGAAAGAAGTGAAGTGATGAGGAGTATTTGCAAAATGGTCATCCCATTTTGTAGTTTTGCTAGCACAGTGAGCACTAGACAAGCGACTTCCCACATGCATGTAATTGAACATAAAGTATCTGAATTGAGAAGCAGTTTCTTTGGTGGGTTTGCCTCTAACTGCAGCAACGGCCATGGTGGTCGAATTTTCCCAGGAAAGTGAGGGAAATTTAAGCTAAAGAGAGTGGAAAAGATTTGGTGTTCATGAGTCAGGATTGAAAATTTGATGGATGTTGGATAATTGGGTGTGAATTGAAGTGTGTATGTTTTAGATTTTCAAATTATCAAGCATTTTTGGAGGATTTCGTTGCAGAAGAGAGAAATTAAGGGAAACAGGGAGGGGAGAATTAGGGTTTGTAGAGTGGTAAAGATTGGAAATTGAAAGAGGGGTTGTGGATAATTTGGTGTGAATTAAAATGGGTATGTCTTAGATTTTTTGGGTATCTTGTCTCGGTGGAGATTTTTATTCTCACTTTTATTGAGAATTATAGGTGGAGAATTTTTGCAGTAATATAAAGGAATTGAAAGAGGAAATAGAGAATTTTAAGGAAATATCTGGTGAGACCAAAAGTTTCAAGAAAATCCACAGTTTCAACCTTAACAAAGAAAGAAGAAAAATCTTCAAATTCAAGGATAGGGTATAGATTTGGAGATTGGCCCACTGGGCGTCCGGTTCAACCACGAGAATACGCATTGAAAATTGTTATCTTCTGCATTAGAGTACTTGCATACAGCGAACTTCCCTTTACAAATGATGCCTTTGGGCTCTCATGTCTGTGTTTGATGAGCTGCCCTCTCGTTCTTTATACCAGTTGGCCTCATTGTTTTCTCACCAGCATCATTACCGTCAATGGCTTAGCCAAGCAATCCTTGATTACTACCTGCAAGAGTTTTCTTGCTCTTTGACCCCTTTGGATTGCCTGGCTTGTGTTTTGGAACAATCCCCTCTCCACTACGGACAATGGCCTCACCATTTTCACATTCATTTCCATGCATAACTTCACCAGGCAATGCTTCGTTACCATCTGCAAGATTTTTCTTCTTGTTATCACCTTTGGTTGGACACGCCTAGACTTTATGGTATCATTCGCCTCTCCACTGTGGCCAGTGGCTTCAAAGGGAATACCTGATCTTCTTCACCTGAAAGAGCAGTCACCCTATTTTCTGAACCCATCACTGTACTAGTTGGCCTCGGTGTTCTCTCACCAGCATCTTTAGCATGCAAGGTTTCGCCAGGCAATCCCTGACTACCACCAGCAAGAGTATTCTTGCTCTTTGCCCCCTTTGGATTGCCTGGCTTATGTTTTGGAACAATCCCCTCTCCACTACGGCCAGTGGCCTCACCAGTCAATGCTTTACCTTTTTCTTCGAAAAGAGCAGCTACCGCATTTACTAAACCCAACAACCTAACAGCATTCTCACCATGATTGACATGCATAACCTCACCAGGCAAAGCCTGATTGCCACCTGCAAGATTTTTCTTCTTGTACACCGAGCCCTTTGGTCGGCCACACCTGGACCGTATGATATCATTTGCCTCTCCACTATGGCCAGTGGCCTCACCAGGCAATACCTGATCCTCTTCAGCTGAAAGAGCAGTCACCCTATTTTCCGAACCCATTAGACTAACAATATCCTTGCCATCATTACCGTTCATAACTTCACCAGGAAATTCCTGGTAACCACCAGCAGGATTTTTCTTCTCCACTGAGCTCTTTGGTCGGCCAAGTGGCCTAGGCTTTCTAATTTCATTCCCCTCTCCGCTATGGCCTGTGACCTCAATAAACAACAACCTTTCTTCTTCACGTAAAGGAGCACCATCCTATTATCTAAATTCTAAAATCACCTGCCTAGTTATGTTGTCAGCATTTTTGTTTCTATCCACAACATCACCAGGCAATTCCTGACAATCACCTATCGGCTTGTTTTTCGAGCCTTTTGGTCGGCCAAACCTAGGCTTTACAATTTTCTTCCCCTCTCCACTAACACCGGTGGCTTCACTAGGAAATTTCTTATCCTTTCACCCAAAAGAGCAGCTATCACGTTCCCTAAATCCATCAGCCTAGCTTTGTTGCCCGCACCTTCATAGCTCCTGACAATATTACCAGCAATGTCCATGCTATCAACATTAAGATTTTTTTGCTTGTTGTTCCTCAATCCCTTCACTGTGCTGCGCTTGTCCTCGGGCTTTATTAGTGAGTTCCTCTCTTCACCACTATTAGTGGTCTCCCTACACAATGCCCTGCCTCCATCAAAAGGAGAAGTTGTCCCATTCTCCAAACCCATCAACCTAAGTACATCATCAGCCCCTTCATTGCTACCCATGATGTCACCGGGATCTTTGTTGGATATTAGCAGCAAGATCTTTCTGCTTATTTTCTGAGTCCTTTAGTCACCCTTGATTATGCTTAGGGTTTTTTCATTATTCAGTTCATTATTGCTTCCAATATTCTCATCAAGCATTGCCCTTGCCCCGTCATTTTTCAAACGCATTGAACCAGTAGTCTTGTTGCCACTATCAATAACACATTGATATGTCCTCTGCGCACCTGCGAGAGTTGTCCTCTCATTCTCCAAACCCATTGGTCTAGTAGGCAATAAACCACTAACAATAGAACCTTTGGTTTCACCAGTAATTTCTCGATTCTGACCTGGAACATCTCCATGGTTCCCTTTTCTTTTCTTTTCTTTTCTTTTCTTTTCTGGATCCCTTTGGTCTCCCACGCCTTTTTGGTGTAACAGCCTCAGTTCCACCCTTGTTACCAGCAGGAGTTACGGCGTCCTCCGCACCTGCAAGAGTAGTTCTTTCACTCTCCAATGCTACAGGGGCAACAGCCCCGATGCCAGCATCATTATTGCCCAAAAAATCACCAGTCAAGCTCTGATTTGCTTCAGGTGCAACATCTTTTTGCTTCTTCCCTGAACCGTTTGGTCGACCCCGCTTTGCCTTTGGCTGAACAATCTCATTAATTTCCAACTGATCCCTCAAAACGTTGTCCAGCACCAAGGATATGCTTAGCCTCTACTGGGTTATTCTCATTTCCTTCTCCATTGAAACCAGTGGCCTCACTGGACTTCTCCTTTTCAATCATCCCAACATCCCTACTATTGCCTATCACAATATCACCACCTGGGGCGCGATTTTCTTCACCTTGATGATCTTTCTTCTTCTTTGTTGAACCCTTTGGTCGGCCAGGCTTACGTTTGAAAGGAGAAACCTGAGCTCCGCCCTTCTCCTTCTTATCACCACTAAATTCACTGGCACCATAATGGCCTCGTTGCACATTTCCTTTTCCATCATCCCAACATCACTACCATTGCAGAACACAATATTACTACCTGGGCCATGATTTTCATAATAATATTACATGTCGCAAACATGTTTAAAAGCACGGGAAAAAATTGCGGCTCGTGTTATATAATTAAATTCGTAAAATAAATTGGTTCTGTTTTAATTACATGAATATATATATATATATATATATATATATATATATATAAATAACGGGTTAAATTTATAAAAAAAAAAATATTTATGATAATCTTATAAAAAAATATTTTTTAAAAAATGTAAATTTTAAGCTAAAAGAATGGCGAATAATCTGTAAATATTATTTGCATGATCTCTTGCTTCGTTAAAAACAAAACAAAAACCGTGTAAATTACAAAGTACATGGACACTTGCATTTAGATTTTAGACAGTGAATGCTAGTAAACAGTGGAGAACCTAGTTTTAGGGCAGTGTTGGTCTGGTGACCTGGTCCAGGCTCCAGGCTCCAAACACCGATTGTTGTCTGAACTGTAAGGTGACCAAACACACACCAATACAATCCCTGGCTATACTTTTCTTTTGGTTAAGAGCAAAAGATCAATTTATCCAGGTGACTG
>Ga0307518_10001716_pt1 | contig 16165 bp, 11 predicted proteins | sample 25_EM_MG_FD_203889 | JGI IMG/M metagenome (GOLD analysis project Ga0307518, IMG submission 203889) | Populus trichocarpa ectomycorrhiza microbial communities from riparian zone in the Pacific Northwest, United States - 25_EM | ecosystem: Host-associated > Plants > Roots > Unclassified | place...
GAATCTAAAACCCGCATTTGCCATTGGTCAAGACCTTGCAAACACAACGAACATTTGTTCAATGCCTACTAGCTCCGTACTATATCTCTCAAGAACTGCTGTTGCAACTGCGAGAAGGTCCACATCGTCGCATGGCACGAAGTGTCACTCATGGTGGGATAGCACCACAGACGTATAGGTTACTGCCATCGCCTGTTTCAAAAGAACGATCTGAAAGTTTGGCTTTGGTACTGCTCATGCGATAGTTGAGCGCAGTTTCAGTTCGCCGCTGTGCCGAAACTGAACGTTGCATAAGTCATATTAGTTTCTAGACTCCAGTTATTCTAGGAACCAAAGAAGGCGGAGTCTGTGTTGGGGCTGGCCCGTGACCCAACGATGGTTTGGACGTGCACTGTGGCAGCCTGCAGCAGCCTGCATGCACGAATTTGAGATGGTTCGAGGTAGTACTAAGCTGAGTAAGACGGCAACTTCGTTATCGTTGTCGCCTGGGGGTTATCTTTCTGGGTGTCACGGGCGGCGAGCATGCTGTTTCAGTCTGCCGCCAACTCATCTGCGGACTGCACTATGATCGTTGATCTCCTACACTGAGCACAGCACCATGGCTGTACGTTGAATGCTACACGGTACCTCCTTCCTTCTCATCAAGCGCCCAACGGTCTGACCACAAGCTAGTGACATGTGTCCACTAGAATACACCCCCACCCCACATCCCCAGATTGATCATTTGCCCATGTCCTTTCCCTGACCCCAGATTTTTCTTGCCATACCAGTAGGTGGTACTATCGTGGCCTTCGCCCAACAGACATGGCTGACACGCCACATTGCGTTCATTTCATCACGTTTGGTAGACCTACAAACACCTTGATTTGGATCAATGGACGTGGGCTATTCGGAATTAGAATCATGATCTGGGCGAGTGATGGTGTTGATTGATGTGGCGGTCACGCAGAGTCCGTGTAGCCTTCCTGTGCTCTGGGTAATATGCCATGGCAGCTTAGCGCTTATCTTTATCAAAGGCTAGGCAGCTACTGATGAGGGGCATACTCTGCCACACTGTAGACCAGTTCAGTCCTTCCACTGAACGATATTGGTGAGGTGCCAAATATTTCAACAGGCTATCAGTGCATCATTTAAGCATCCATTTGAGTATCTTCCAACTCCCGAATCGAGCTTCCAATGAATCCGATCCATATCTACATATACCTCGGGTGGTACATATGATGCCAGTCACTGACAGTAGGGCGTACGTACATAATGGACGTAAGAAATCTGGGTGTTCGAGTCCTCGAACAAAGGGGATATCCATGTGTCAATTATTTATTACGCCCTCGATGCAGTTGCAGCGTGGGGCACCCACTCGAGCGTGAACGAAGTTGATCGTATGGGGATACTGATTGTAAGTGTCGAATGAATAATGAATTCTCGAGAGTCTACTTAAGTTTGCCGCCGCGTGCAACTGGGTTCGGAAATTATTATCCGGGCCAATAGCCGTATTTTGTGATAGTGGTGTCCTCGAGCCTCGTGTCCCCCACCTACTACATAATAATTGCGATCATCGAGTCGCCTGGATTCGAGGTGGCAAAGGAGGCCCTCTATACCGAGTAGTAAATTTCCGTCTGGCAATCCAAATTGTGTCGCAGCGGTTTCCTTTTAGTGCCAAACGGTACTAGTCGAGGCCAGTCACTGGCCTTGTCCTAGCCCAGGAAAGCGTTCTATGTGGCTATCTTGCTGCCATCTACGTGAGAGGAGATTCCAAGATACGCACGTAACAGAAGGAGATAATCGGTCTTCTAGAATCTTGTCTCAGGTCCTCTGGTCTGAATGGTGCCCCTTGGATTCGAATAAACCTACGTCTGGTGGAAATCCAGGCTGTCTCGTAACGGTTTCCCTCCAATGTCAAGCGACACTGATCGGTCAGCCACTGGAGAAAGTATCTATGTGGCCATCTTGTTGCAAACTAAGCGAGAGGAGATTCTAAAACATGCATGCAACAGAAGGAGATAATGGATCTTCTAGAATCTCGCCTTACAGATCCCCTGGTATGAATGGCGCCTCCTGGGAAAGTGGCCGTCCCCTGCGATTAGGATGATAGGATCGGAAGTGAGGCAGCAGGCAGCTAGAACGTCAAGCCGAGGCAGGGCCAACCAGTGCAGAGACGGAAGAAAGGTGTAGTTGTACGTACAGGACCTGGACGATACAAACCTGGTTGCGAGTTTCTCGAAAACTGGATGGAAAGACAGAGGAAAAGATTAGCCAGCAGAGTACCCGATTGGCCTCCGCACAGGGGCAGGAGCAGGAGCAGGTACTTTGGAATGGAGAGATGTTCCAGGGATGAGCTAAGATACTGGGTTACCCAGTTAGTTGTAAGCCACAACTCGCTGAGTCTTACGCGAGTCAAGGCTATAGCAATGCGCGACCGGTGCTAATCGATGCTCCGGTTCAAGTCACATTCTCGATACGTCGCAATCATGCCAGCATCATGGAATGATCAAAGTCAGCACAAAGGACTTTATAGTGACTCTGTCCAGGGACAATCGCAAGTGATTTCATCGTCGGTGCCTAGAACCACCGGATCACAAAATTCACGACAATGCAGTCGTGATACAATACCGATACGATGCTTATGGCGCGACGTGCTTTGAGCAGGATGGACATATCCCAAAATATGGCAGGCACGGAGCGATCGATAGTGCGATGCACGCCACGGATCCATAGTACGGCAAGGTCTCCGAACGACCAAGTATGGTCCACCCCGCGAAAGGTCCGAGCACAGCACGACAAGGGGGCATGTTCCGAAGCGGTTGGCGTGCTGCTGGTCAGGTATCGGCAGAAGATAATCTGTGATAAGGACATGCAGACAACGGTCAGGATGCGCAGTACAGCCTATTATCACGTTTTCCGTTCAAATCTGCGGCTATTTCACCTTTGTGTAGGAAGCCACCTCCATGAGGGTATTGGAATTTTGGGTGTGGCAACGTGTTTGAGGGAGTCACCGAGCGGAGAAAGGTTTTAATAAAACTACGATACAGCCGGATAAGAGATCAGCGTGCGTGCCATCTTGCAGAAGAAAGGAAACTCGGATAAAGGCTGGACGGTTTGTGTCAAGGAAGGACGTCAAATGGTGGTAGGGGACCACCGGCCACGGCTGGTGTGGTCTCCTCGCGAGTCGGAAGAGAAGATACGCTAACGGCAGAACCCTGCGAGAAATCACCAATCCGCACAGCTTCCTTGCTCGGAATGGGATCTATCGTGTGAGGAGACGCCATTAAGCACCAAAAGCAGGCAATAAAGGGCCCTTACGATGGTGATACCGTGCAAACCCATGAAAACAATTTGGGAAAAGGGACTGCAAATTTCAAAAACGGTGGGATTTTGCGGGTTCACAAGTGGATACACGACGTGTAGTGGTGGGCATTTTCGCCAGGGCTAATGGACGGACTGCGGGAGGAGTCACACGTCCGCCAGGTATGGTAGGGGTCGGAGCAGGCATCGGTGACATCGCGAGTGCACCCGTGTCATGAAACGAGGGACGGGAAATATTGCGCTGCCGTTGCCAGAAACCAGTGCAAGCACCATTCGCACTGCAATATACTCGGGCTCGGGATGGAATGGAATGGGCACTAGAGGGAGCTCATCGCGGGCCGCCAGCGCGTGTTGGGTGTCAGAAGAATAACCGCGGCTACCATGCGACCAACCAAGTTGGACCGCTGGAGAGGCGAGCAGACCATCTCGTCATACCCTTCGCCCTTAGCCCTAACCCTAGACTAGGTTCTTGGCAGAACGGAACCAAAATAAGAATATTTCGAGTTGGAAAATACCAGAAACCACTCGACAATGGAGAGATTTATCTTGTATTATACACCCGTTTATTCAGCACAGGCAGGCTTGCTAAGGGGACTCGTCATCAGATCTGGACGGAGGCAGTCTTTGTTTGTGATTCATTTATTTGTTTGTACGTACAAATTTTATTCTAAGTTTGTGGCTGGACCCATCCAAAGATTTTCTTCATGCTATTTATCCACCACCTCGTCAAACCAGATCCCTTGTCAAAGCCCCCTTTCAACAAGTAAACCTGGCAAGGGTTTCTGCGTCTTGACCCTCATGCTGACGCTCGGTCCTGGTTCAATTTGCGACGTGTGCGCAGAAGAGTACAGTCCGCAGTGCATCCCGCACTCCATCCCCTGCGGTGAGTCCTCGCCTTCAACCACACGACGGCGAAAAAATTCTCATCTTCATCCAGGACATGTTTTATGTTCAAGCTGCTGCCATAAAATCGTAGAAAAGACATTGCCACGCCTCCAACCTGTCTGTCCTTTCTGTCGCGAACACTTCTCTGGCGACGATGTCCGTCTCATCCGCATCGACTTCTCTGCCGCCTCTCGCCGTCGAGGTGGCCAGCAAGAGCATCATGACGCAGTCGACCAACAACCTCCTCGGGAAGAGCGCTTTCCCATCATTGAGCCCACCTTCTCGCGCTCCCGCGTCGAGGCTCGTCGGCTGGAAGACAAAGTGGCCAAAGTAGCCGCCAAAAAATGCTCCGTGGAGGAGGTCTCCACTCTGCACCAGGAGCTCCAAGACTGGTTGACTCACGATGAAAGCTCCGACAACCAGGTGAGTCATCTCACAACCCTCTGACTCGAATAGCTGTGCTGATGAGTAAATATCCAGGTCTCATCGCTTACTTTGAGTGCTGCGCTGCTCAAAGCGATCTTGATGAATCACTTCGCTCATTCTGAAGCTACCAAAATGGCTAGAAACGTTGAAGCCACTCTAAAAGGGAAGCTTGACGATATGGAACTCACTGTCTCGAAATTGGAAGCCGAACTAAAACAGTAAGTGGCATGGTCCGTTCTTGGCAACTTCGATATCTGATTTCCCTTTATAGACAGGTTTGTGTGACAGATTGGTGTCATCATCCAAATACTGACTTAACCACTCTCTAGCAAACCCTTTATACCCAAAAAGTACAAGAATGTCAATCTCTGCGAGCAGAGATTAGTCGGTTTGCACTTAAATCAGTGGCACCCGGGATATCCCCCACTCGCCCTAGCTCTGCTGCGCCAGCCGTGATGACCGAACATCGCCGGCAGTCCGTTTCTTCGTCAGCGGCATCTGTCTATAGCGTTCCCAGTGCCCATAGTACCCTCTCCCGATTTGGTCCATCTCACATGCGGAGTTCCTCTACTGCCATTCCTCCTGGGTCCAGGCCGGTGACACCAGCGAGGTCTGCCACTCCCGCGGTCCGCAATGAGACACCGTTACATTCTTCTCGTCTTCGTACTACTTCTCCCGTGCCACCTCTTCCTTCCAAACCACGCGGGATGTCATTTTCGTCATCTCCCAAAAAAATTATGCGGTCCTACTCTGATGAATCGGATAGAGAGATAATCCACGAACGTTGGATGCCTAACCCCAACGTCGCCTACAGTCCACCCAATGGCAAATCCATCAATTATCCGTTCGCAGTTCCAGCCGCTCGCTCACGTTCGTCGGGTTCGACAAACGCGGCATGATACCACCCCAACCCCCCATAGACGTTTCCTTTTGTTTCGGTTTTGGCTCTCGGATCTCCGCCTGGCAGTCTTCGGACTACTACTCTAATATTGCTTTATTGCTATCTCAGTCTCGTCTCGTCTTTGGATTGATCTTCTGCTTGTGTCTCCGATACTAGTCTCTCGCCTTTCCTCTCTCATCTCGTTGCTCCTCCTTGTGCTGATCCCCCTTTGATTGTATCATACCTTATTTCCTTTTTTTCTACTCCATCTAGCAGGTGAATATATTAGTCCTGCGTCGGCTCGAGTTTTTCTGGTACTTATTACCTTTTTACTATCTTCCAGCCAAGGGGGAGCAATATTTAGCCTGTGATTATTGCACAGTGCTGTCTTCGCTGTAGCATGGCTCGTTTCTCGCTCTAATTTCTCATTCCTCTACATACCTCGGTTTGCGGTGATTGATTTCCCCAAGCGACCTTCCTCGATCGTCACACTTCCATCCATCTCTTACGACGCGCACATGCGCACCACCCCCCTCCCCGTTGGCAGATTTGGCAGATTTCTGCGTTTACGGATACTCTTAATGTCCCTTCTTACTTACGACTTGGTTATGAACTTGAAATTGACAATTGATGACACTTACTTCCCCTCTGCGGTCGCCCGTCGCCGAATTCATTACATACCAAAGGTGCGTGTACCCTCTATCGAATGCTTTACAGAATGCTGGACTTCTTTTGCAATCCAAACACCAACTATGAAATGATGACGGAAGGTGAGCTCATTAGAACCCGCTCAAAATACCGACGTTAGCTAATCTTCCATTACGGCGGGTCTCACCTTCCATAGGCACACTGCTTTAGGCTTGATTCCCGCGCTGAGGGGATACCGACGGAGCGGATTTGTGATCGGCGTTGTCGTCGAAATTCAGTCTCACGTCCCTTTAGCTTCTAACCGTTTTCTGTAACATGATGTCACATTTCAGCACATTGGCCAAGGTGATATCACAAGATCCTGAATCGTGGCTCAGCGGCTGATCCGTCTTGTCAGTCTACAGGAGTGTACAGGACGGCTACGTTACGGAATGGGCCCCTTGGTCCTTAACCTTAAAGAAGATAGAGTGGGTGAGTTGGCAGTTTTGTTGCAGAAACAGGCAGGGCACGTTGTCGCGCCGCAGGGTGCGTCCTGTGCATGGATTGTGTGCAGGTGGCGTTGAATTGGAACACATAACATATGTACGTATCCCTTGTGACTGACTGTCAAGGCGGCGGAACCGCACCAGTGATTGGCAATAAGATAGGATATGTGCCAGCAATCACAACTTACACTGCGGATTGCAGGGAAGCAGGCTAAGGAGGTGAAGGTATGACAGTGATCGTTGATTGTGGCGTACCCGGTTCATTCAGACACCTTCGCAGTGTATGCATTTCCCCCGTGTCTTGGCTCATATCTTATGGATATGTGGGTTTCAACATCGTTTTGCATTGACAAGGGTTTACAGCGTCATGTCACATGTCAAAATTTGGTTCCGATCAGGGAGATAAGTGTGCAACGTTTTAAACACGTGTTCCTGACATAGCTGGATGCATTAGCAGGCGCTTAGCAGCTCATATGACGAGGGATTTGCATGGGGCCCCTCGGCGCTTTGGAGCCTGCCAGCGCTATGGGTATTGCTGCATCCCTTCCCTCGAGCGATGTGTAGGTGAGCATTCCTGTACAGTTCTCAATACTGAACGACGGAGACGGAGCCGTTATCTCTCCTATTGCTGGGAATACACGTTGTCTCGTGCCAACGCCGAAACTGGTCAAGCCTCATGCTAGCAGGGCGGTACATACGCTTAACAGAGTCTCATTGACGTAAAAATGGGTTCATCTGATGCACCTCCTCTGAACATGAAAACATGCGAGCGCTGATAACGCTTTTATCGCGCCGAGGCGACCTTATTTCCTAGACAAGGGTATTAAGTCGTTATTCTCGGAGGGAAGAATGGGTCCAGTAGGATGGTAAGTGTGCGGTAAGTATGCGGTGCTGTGGCTGTCGACGGCATTGATCTCGCTTGGGCTTTCTGATCTCCCGTGAGTGTGTATGCTTTCAGGTTGCCCATGCCTGTTCAGTAGCTCGCCGCTCCCACACATCTCCGCCTTGATTCATTCAACATTTGTATGTGATATGGGGTTCGGTCCGCTCGAAGGGCTCCCTCTCTCAGATCCGAATTCATGACCAGGCTGATTCCTGAAATCCTGCCTCAAGCTTTTGGCGTGTTGCAGGGAAGTTGACACAGGAATTCGCAACTTTCCTTCATATTCTCCTTCCCCTCTTTTTCTCTTTTGCTCTTACCAGATGTCCAATCTGCGCGGTGTTGACAGTGCATCCCCCCGACTCTTTCGTACGTTTGGGCGCTTCCATCGCATGGCAGTCGGGAAATACTCGGCGAATACAAACATCCTTTGACATCGGGGAATCATCTGGTTATTATGCGGACCTATCTGTAACCAGCAGTCCCCGCGGTAATGCAGTATGACCATCGTCCTTGCGAAGGCGAGGTTGTGTAAGTGCACAACATATGTAAGTCAATATGCCTCTTCCTTCATGAATCAAAAACAGACTGCGATCGAAGGCTTCTCAGCTGCACATCCAAACATATTGAAGATAGAGCCCACGTATTTGCAAAGCGCAAAGATGGTTGACGGCATCGAATGTCACGAGAAGCTGCGGTGGTCCCTGGTTCATTGCGGGATGTTCGCTGGAGCGGAAGTTGAACGGGAGTGTCGGTTTCGCCCTCGGACGAAGGTGCAGAATGACAGCCAGGGACTGGGCGATATTGAGTGTGGGAGCATCAGGGTGACCGAGGACATGAGATATCGACGGATATGCTGTGGGAATTCTGTCGGGTAGATACTATCTGACCTAGATAATCTTATCGGTGTTCTTGTATCTGCGAAGCGGGTGATTGAACTATGGGCTGGATCGCACGAAGAATTCTCTTGTACGTTATGGATACTGTTATTGTTACAAACATTCTACATGTTACTAGAACACTTCATGAACTTGACATACAATTGAAGTGCATCTCGCAGGAAAGAGTGCGATTCAGGGTGCGTGACCGCGAGGTGCCTGCAGAACCATGTTGATCAGTACGCGAATGGCGATTGCAAGCAACGGCGGCACTCACCTCAGCAGGGTTGAGATTGAGCTCGCGGGCAATGCTGTTGAACTCTTGAGGGGTAGGGTGTGCTTGGCCAGTGCAGACTGCAGGGTATCAGCACGAGTTAGGTGTGATTTAAGGATCAACTATTGCGTCGGACTTACTCTGCTGGACACGAGCTGGGTCATTGCCAACCCTTTGTGCTAACTGCTGGTATGTAAGTCCTGGTCGACAGGTTGAGCAGGCATCGAACGCGGCGATAAGGTGTGATTTGATGTACCTCGACTGTTCATAGCTGCAGTGATGGCATTGCATGGAGACATGACTCGAGTATCGGTGTAGATGCTAGTGGATGAGCAGTACTACTAGTGAGTGATCGCTGGCGATAACGAGTGAAGTGACACACGGGGGCTTTTATATCCCCCCACAGCGCTCTTTGACAGCCAATGATAATTTAGGATACAGAGGCGACTAGGGAGGTCCCCAGCAAGGACCCAAAAAAAGGAAAGCTGCTGTTAGCACAAGCTGCGAGGGTTCCATATACAGGTCGAGAGGGTGACATTTATGTCGTACTACAACAGTCATGCTGTATATACTTGTGGTCCCCTGCTATTGTTCGGCGTAGCGAGGACCGAAGGTTACGAGAAAATGCCGATTTTATCGTCGACTCCAAGGTTGCTGTGTATAGTATAGTCGGTCCAGTCGTAGTGTGCGTGGGTCTGATAATAAGATCATCGATCGTCCCTCAACTGGGCCTCGGCGTGGAAAATCATATTCTAACAGACACAGCATCCAAAATGCCAAAGCCATGAATGCAGAGGTATATCACACCCCCCTTATACATTGTTCAATTGGTGCTGCAGACCACCCACACTTCGGGACTTGCACAGGTATCCTTGCACAGAAAGCAGAGCAACCTGCTTGATTGGGCCCTTGCTCCTGCATCCATGGCTTAGTTGGGGAACCCATGGGGTAGAAAACTATATGGTCTTACCCATTGACTCAGGGGACAATGACAGGGCACTTATTGATTTCAAAATGGTCAATTGAATGCAAGCCAGAAATCCCACAACTTAGAAAAATTTATGCTGCTGTGCAGCATTCCAGTGATGGCCCAATGGTGAGTAGAAGCAAGGAGGGTGTGCCTGAACTCCGTCGTATAGAAGCAAGGGGGTACGACGGAGTTCAGGCACACCCTTCTTGCTTCTACTCTCCATTGGCGTTCCACGTAAAGTAGACCGTACTTCGAATCCTGCGTTCCCATAAATTCCGCAGGCAATATCTAACTTACAACGCCTTACCTGTCTATAAATGTCCTCACTCATCCAGTTGGATCGGGGCAGTTACGTTACAGCCTGGTCTGTAATGTTTGATAAATGGGCAAGGACTGACGACGCGGCATTGCTGAAATCGGAGTTGATGTTTCACAAGGATGGATACTACAAATTGATATCCACGAACAAATGCACGTTGGACCGATAAATCGCAATCTGATATCAGATTACAAGTCAGCGTCGCGGAATCCTGGCAGATGTTGCATTTACGCAAGGGACCGGGCAGTGGTTTGGGACATATACTTCCTCTGAATCCCTGGTATCGTGTATTTCTGCCGCATAAGGACCTAGTGTCTTCCATAAATATATGCTGTTCCTTGTACAATGTTGGGCTACAATAACCTTGGAGTTTTAGCGGACCTGAAAAGAAATTCACCTATGACTGGCAGTGGGAGGTGTTCAGTCAGCTCACCAGTTAGTCGCTGACAGTTCATCGATGTCCTCGGGAAGTGGTTAGAGAAATGAGAATCAGGAGGCCAGATGGCCCAACTTTGAAGCCCCGAGATTCGAGATATGTCGCAGTGGCACGAACTTGAACCCGCATGGCACAGCCACGGTGTTTGAAACTGTTTGGTTTGTGTTCCCGAAGATTCGTCCTCATCATCACCAGGCATATTGTCAACGCAGTCGCATCCACAAGACCATCAAAATGGTATGTCTTTTTGATCGTGATCAGAAAGGCGACAGAGTCTACGACACTCTTTTCGCTGTTCTGTATTGCGAGATGCCGTTTTGTGATGGATGGCATGACTGATGATTGGATGTCTTGTAGCCTCCCAAGAAGTCAAAGGCACCAAAGGAAGAAAATACCGTCTCTCTCGGTCCTCAAGTCGCCGAGGGAGAGCTTGTATTTGGTGTCGCTCATATCTACGCCTCGTTCAACGACACCTTCGTTCATGTCACCGATCTGTCCGGCAAGGAAACCATTTCTCGTGTTACTGGTGCGTTGTTGCACAGATTAGCACTTTTGGAGTACACGTCTCAATTTTCCATCGCCCTGCAGGTGGTATGAAGGTCAAGGCGGACCGTGACGAGTCTTCGCCCTACGCTGCCATGTTGGCTGCCCAGGATGTCGCTACCCGCTGCCGTGAAGTGGGCATTACTGCCCTCCACATTAAACTGCGTGCTACCGGTGGCACTGGAACAAAAACGCCTGGTCCGGGTGCCCAGAGCGCTCTGCGTGCTCTTGCCCGTGCCGGCATGCGTATCGGTAGGATCGAGGACGTCACCCCCATTCCCACCGACACTACCAGGAGAAAGGTGCGCTTTACCGTCATGTTATTACTGATGTGTATGCGCTAACTGTGCTGCGCACAGGGTGGTCGCCGTGGTCGCCGTCTGTGATATCGCTTTTCTATGTTTGTATTTACAGGTCAATGCCACGATAAAATTTGTTATCCCAGCATGTACTTAGGCCGCACATTTGCCAATGACTATGGTCGCTGTTCGACGCGCAACAGGTGTTTCTGATGCCTGCCCCGTGGTCGAACCTTCTTCGTATCATATCTGTGTGGCGCTCCATGTGCCGTTCATAAATACAGGCTGGCTTCAAGTTCATATGCTTATCGCCACAAAGGACTAGTATTGATTCGTTGCCATGTGGTATGCGGCATTTGGCACTGCGTAACCTGAGATGAATTGGGTGCTTGTGTTTCGTGGCAAGGTAATGTGCTCCCAATATGTGCGTGATAATCAACAGATCCAGATGTCTACACGAGCCAGCATGTGAGCAACATTTATAAAATGCTCTTCATGTTTCAGCCGCTGGCTTCTGCTCCGCGATGTGTCATACTGCCCGATGTAAGTCTCCGCACTACATTAGGAACCCGTCAAGGAAAGGTGTATTGCTGAGACAAATATGCCACTGAACAAACTTTACACACCACCAAGAATTTCCGCGGAAACGAGCCTATTTATCCGAATCCCGATAACCTCAGCGAAAGAACCCCTTTGCCAAGAATCGTGGTGCGCACGCGCAAGCGTGTTCCAAGGAACACGCGTCATTAGGTCCAGTTTGGACAGACAAGGAGGTGAACTTGGTTAGTGCTCTCATTGTCCACGGAGACCACAGATGCTGAAGTCTTCAAACGAGACAGGTCCTTGTGATCTCGTTCCTGGCCTACCTGTCGCACTAGTACTAGTGCTTATGCTTTTCTACTATTTCATCGCAACAGGTGGTGCTGACAGATTTGACCCAGGAGGGGCAGAATTCCCTAAGCAGCAGCATCTTTAATTGACTGAATTATCACCGCCAGTTGATTAATGCGAACCGTATCTCATCCAAAGTGGGGCAAGACCTGGATTCACGCGCCCATCTTACAAAAATGATCACGATTCAGGAATAGGCAAACCCCAGTTGGAGAGTCCCTGAAAAACAAAATCTCTTACCCTGTGACTCTTATCGGACATCATCGTGCACTAGGAGCAGTCCTTCCTTGCATTTCGCCATATCATAGCAAAGAACCTTCGATCCACGACGGTTTCCTTAATGGGGATGCTGAGTCAGCAGAGGGTCGGGGCAGTACTAACCCTTGATCCAGGTCTCCTCCGACCACACACGTTTATGCTATGTGGTGATATCACACCCAACATCCGCTTTCTGCTTTCAGTTTCTCAGATTTTTACTATTTCTCTATTTGCTATGCTCGTGGTGCACCCCGCAAGTATCTGTGACGTCTGCCTCGATCCATACAGTATCACCACCGAACCCGCTAATTCACCTCATGTAATAGCATGTGGTCATATATTCTGTCTCACGTGCGTATCCGCTCGATGAAATTCTCTCCCTCCTGCACCCAACCTGCTTAAACCCTACCAGATGTCTTCGGAATCTCTCTCCGAATGCCTGTCCACTCTGCCGAAAGTCCTTCCAACCGGATCGCATCAAAAAACTCCATGTAGCGGCCCCACCCGAGTTGGACGGGGCTTCCGAGGAGGCGGAAAGAGCACAGGCGCTGTCCCTTCTCCAGCGTGTCGCACTCGTGTCTAGTGAAAGCGCTCCAGACGCCGAAGTCGTCGACGTCCTTACTGAGGTAAACCAATGGCTCTCCGACCATTCCGAGGACCCAAACTCTGTGAGTATATCTCCAGTCTAGTACGGTAGTCGTAGGCTACTGGCTTTCGGGTCCATCACTGTCGTCATCGTTCCCTTTCGGCGTTACGGAGGCACCTCATTTCTGATATGATATTTGGAATTAGAACCTGCCTCTGCGGGCTGCAGTCGCTTCCCTTCAGCGGTTCAAGGCCCTGCAAGACCAAACAGCACGCGATAAGATCGAACATCGACAATTGCGTCACCAACTAAAGCATTCCAGAAGAAACGCCGATCATGATCTGAAGACCTCTCGTGCAGTAGAGGAGAGTCTCCTCACCCGAATACAGGAGCTTGAACAAGATCATGTTCTGTAAGTACATCCCCTGCGCTATAAAATGGTCACGTACTGACTGTCGAGTGCAGCGAAGTAAGTGCTTTGACGGTGGAGAATGGAAAAGATGGATTTACTTTTCCGTCTTTGCATTCTTCTAGTTATCTCGAGTGCATGCACAACTTGAATCCTTACAGAATACCCGGGATACCCACTCTCAATACCGTAATACTTCTAATCCACTCCCCCAACCTCCCGAACCGCTTCCGTCCCATCGTTTACCGGCTTTCCTAAGACCCGGTGGGGCTGCAAATGGCCCCGACCCGCTTTTAGACACAGCTTCCTATCCTCCACATTCGAATCCAAATGGTAACTTACCCAATGGAACCTACCCTGCCACACCAGAACCTGCAGGGATCTCTCACACGCACGTACATATTACCCAGCCCGTTGCCCCACGCCCTACTCGCGGAGAGGCTCCACGGCTGGACCAGCGAAGTAGTAGTAGGGTGCCCTCTGCCCAGGAAAGCGTCTATCAGCAGGATAGGAGGTCCCGTTCCGGCTCCACCCGTACCGAATTCGTCGACCGTTCTGCCCCTGACTCGAGGCGCGAGACGAGCGGAGGATCTCGAGAAAGCATCGCCCGTACGGCTTCTCCATCGAGGCATGCGACTATCTCCTCTCCCAGCTGGTCGCGCCACCCGTTCGTAGAGGAGCGTAGGTCTGACGAAGAACGAGAAACCGTCCAACGACGAGGTGGATCAGATGGTCCGATAAATCGCAGATCTGTGTCGGGCGAGAATGCGGCGCCCGACATGGATGCGCGAATGGCATCGGCGGCAGCGTACATCTATGGGTACGGTAACGGCTACAGCAGTGGTTATCGCATCGTGAACGAGCCGCGGTCTCACACACCCTCTTCTCGCCAAGCTGCGCCCTCCCAGGCGCAAGGAGGATCGCGTCGATTTCCTTTACACGAGTCCCCCGAGGCAGGTACGAACGGTCTTGGATTAACAGGCGTGCCACCACGAGGTCCCATGGGGTCCGTAATCCCGGCAAGCGAGGACCACGATGCTACACCGATGAACCGAGCTGTACGTCTTGGCAGGAGACATTCGACGCAGGTAGTAGCTGGACGTGAGCGATCTGCCCACGGATTGGGGGATAACTTACTACTCGATCTACCCCCTCACAGCGCTACTCGGCGACCTCATGGACAGTCCACCGATCAGAACGCTGGTCCCGGCAGAGGATCTACTGCCCTTGATGGCACCAATGGCACGGGCACTGCTTTACCAAGGCGGCGGGGAACGTCAATAGTGCGTCACCCGCTGGATGACGAAGAGGAAGACGGGAGCCCAAGGAGCGAGACAACGTGGGGTACAGTCCCAAGTGCCTCTCTAGCAGGCAATAGCCTGAGCGACCTCGGGATGTTACTTGGCCTCCACAACGGCGGTGTGAGGGGACAAGGGAGTGGGGCTACGGCTGGACAGAATGGTGTTGACGGTAATATAACAAGCGAGGGCAGGGTTGGCAATGAACCTGATGGGGAATCAGGGACACCCACTCTACCAGGAGCGTTCTCAGCTACACCGATCGGTCCATCGGCACTTGGGCTTATCACGGAAGATGAAGGCGACTATGTGCGCAGTGATACCACTGGAGATGTGAGACAGCCACGACGTACGGCTTCTTATACGGCCACGAGCACGCAGGGAGCACAAGCTGACCACAATCGTGCATCGCGCCATGGCAGACGAGCCGAACGAAACAGGGACCATCGTCGCCACGCATCGCAGCCCACGAGCGCGGAGGTTTTGACGACCCAAGAGTCTGGTAACATTACAACCAACGCGCTATCTCTTACCTTCGACGCCTCGCCCCCTCCACATGATTCCTATAACGTTTCAATCCCGTCCACGTATTCGGGGGCTGGACGTGAGATCTTTGCTCCAACACCAGTTTTCGGTGGACCCAATATTATTCATTTCTGGAGCGACCGTTCATGACACTAGACACTTGACTATTGAATTACGACAGGATACTCTTTTCTTCCCAGACCTCATTTATAAACACATGTAGATGCCATTATCCTTTTTTTGCTGTGTTGCTCTCGTGATGTTGTATGCCTGCGGGATGTGTATTGTTAAATCCGTTTGGATGTACTGGTCCCTTGAAAAGTTCGAAGTTCGTAATCAGAAAAGAATTGGGTGTGTGGACATCTCCGAATCAGCGAAGACAGCGGCAAACAACGGGGCTCCCGTATTTGACGTTCAAATCACCACACAGATCCAACGATCATGTACGCGGTCGTGATATAATCCCGTGGGTCGTAATTGTCAACCAGAAATTCCTATCCAGGTTAATCTCATAAAAGCTCACCGTGCGGATGCCATATCGGTGGCCGATCCATTGATAGTCGGTGTGGAGATAAGGTCGTGTCGGATTGAGACTTGGATCAGGGCAACTGCCGAGGAGCGGAGTGTTTATCCCCGAAAAGGGTCTTGGGGGTACGATACGGATCCGTGTGGTGGAGGGGGGGTGCTGTGCACTCTGGATAGCAAGTGGCGTCGCGGCGTGCTTGAAAGGCACCGTTCTATGGGTATACTTGGCAAAGGATTAGCTCCTTGCCAATAGAAGAGCGGTCTTCCTCTTTATAAGGACTGGTCTGGAGAGATTAGTAGGCGTAAGTCATATGTCATACTTGTTGTCCTGAGGTACCAATCTGCCTCGTGGCTGCATGGCATTAGGTAAGCCGGTCAAATGACGAGGGTTGAGAGTAGAAACACCAAGGTCGATGAGCTGTTGGAATACTCCACTGACTCCAATGC
>Ga0307518_10001717_pt1 | contig 16164 bp, 20 predicted proteins | sample 25_EM_MG_FD_203889 | JGI IMG/M metagenome (GOLD analysis project Ga0307518, IMG submission 203889) | Populus trichocarpa ectomycorrhiza microbial communities from riparian zone in the Pacific Northwest, United States - 25_EM | ecosystem: Host-associated > Plants > Roots > Unclassified | place...
TCCTCAGCACATCCTCTCTGGACACCGCGGAGGTAAACCACCACTCGCACTTTTTCGTAGTCCTTTGTTGGTGTTGTGTTTGGGTTATTGTTCTGACCCAAATCCACACTTTGACTCACACCGGTTGGGCATCGGTCCGAGGAAAAATGCTCTTACGCACACCCCACTAGTGAGTGGGGTAGTGTGGGGCTCTGTGCACCGCCCGAGGTCCCTGGTGAGCAGGGGGTCGCGGCAGCTTGATACCCACTAAAACCTCTGAGTTTGTAATCCAATCTTGTGGTAGGGGTCCAAGTTTTCTCAACAAGTTCTCGGGTGATCGGCTTTCGGTTCCACTTGGTTGCGATGAACTGGTCCAGGAACAGACGGTGGTTTATTTTGTTGGTCCAGCGGTTTATGGTGGTGCTGGCTGAGTGTTTTGTTCCTTGTATAATGCGCTCGCAGTGGAGTCTTTATGAACTTATCCCATTCCTCTCTACCTTTCTTGTTGAGAAAACTCTTGGGTATCCATCCAAGCAGATACATTGAATTGACTGCCTCCTGAAGTGATCATGGTGAGTAATCGAGGTGGAATCGGGTGTGCTGGAAGAAACATACACGCTTAACAAGAGCCATGAAGCTTGGGATGTTGTCCCTGGCATAGGTTGTGGGGTAGACGTAGACCTTGGACTTGCTATAGAGTAACCAGTATTTACTTTCCTCTGATACTGAGGTGGACGGGTTGTCATCACCGTGGCCACCGCAGTTATAGTTTATTTCAACCATAGAATCTGACTGCAGAAGGAGAGGGGCTATGGGGTTGCATGCTCAAAAAGGCACAGGCCACTTACCAAGGTCATCCAGAGAGAACCGTTTGAAAACGAAGGACAGTAAGACTTGACCCCAGACATGGATGTCATGATTCAACTGTACACCTCATCCCTACTGGTTGCCCAACTTCATGGACGTGTTTACATGGAGTTTGCCGTTCGTTGGCAAGAAAAGTCTTGCATTCAAACGAAGCAAGCACTAAATTTAGGCCACTACTAGTCACGGATATGTTGGTGGCTGTGCTGAACACCTGCAGCAAGGAACGGACAACGAAAGTTTGGTTTCACCCCTACATTACCAGGGGACCAGCCCGAGCGGAGGAAAGTCATCAAGAACAAGATCCTTGCTGTTGGGTGCATGGCGCAGGTGTTTGCACTCCCGCGGTTGGTTATCTCCCTTGTTAACATTGCCTAATGGCTTATGCATCGAATAGTGAGGGTTCAGAAAAAGTTTCCAAGCTGAAGAATGCTTCCGGCTCAAGCAAATTACCATATAGAATGCTTGTGCAAGGTACAGAAGGTATCAAAGACGCGATTACAGGATTTATAGAGGTGACAGTCGCAGGCAAATCTGGCAACATAGGTCGCCGTCGCTGTCTGTCGCAGTGTAGCTGGAGGAGGTCGTTCCACTAATGTATTGCCAGGCACACGGAAGTGGTGGCAGTGACTGTCATCGATGCCGTCATGCCGCTGGCCCGTGGTTGTAGTCATGTCCTTTGACTAGCACAACGGTGGTGGTGGTGTTGATGCTGTCGGCGTCATTTGTTGTCCTTGGATGGAATAGACGTGCAGAAAGTTGGAAGAGACATATATGCCACTGGTGTTGGGTGTTGGGGTGGTTGGCATCACCGTAACTGCGATTTACGAGACGCCATGTGCCAGTTGTCCAAGTGCACTTGGAGAGGAGAACAGGATGGGGGTTGAGCAAACTTGACAACCGCCACTCTCGTCCTCCTCAAGCATGGCGGAGTGAGGGTGGGTGGCATAGACATGGGCCAAAGGAGTTTACGGTGGCGATGCATATGAGGGAGGTGAGAGGTAATGCCAAGCTGTGAAGAAGAGAACGAAATGGGGGTCGAGCAAACTCAACAACCGCCACTCTCATCCTCCTCAAGCCCGGGGAGTGAGGGTGGGTGGCATAGACATGGGCTAAAGGAGTTTACGGCGGCGATGTATATGAGGGAGGTGTGAGGTAGCACCAAGCTGTGAAGGAACGAGATGGGGGTCGAGCAAACTCGACAACTGCCACTCTCATCCTCCTCAAGCACGGCATTCCAAGGCTCGTGATGGGAGGAGGCAAACAAAGGAGCATAGAAAAGATATCACAGGGAAGATGAAAGCATTGCATGATGATGTACTACGTAGCTGTTTGCAAACAATCAAAACAGATGTGGAATAAAATAGTCTTAGAAGGGTATATTGTATGTAATCACAAAGGGAACAATTGATCATGTCCACCACACAGTGAATACCATCATGATCTTATCTAGATGGGCTATATAGAAAGCTACAGCTGTACTCACTTGAGGTTGCCGTGAGAGAAAAACCTGAAAATTGCCGCCACGACTCTCCCTTCTCGTTTTGCGCCCAACTCAGAATTGAAATATCTCGCGACCCAGAGCAGCTAGCACCTTAATTCCTTCATATTCAGACTCCCTAGACATCGACTGCAAGGCACCATGGTAAAGAATCCAACTTTTACCACTCCGTTCCTGTGCTAAAAAGTCACGCCTTCCCAGACGACACGATCACATTTGCGTTCAAATGACTATCTCACTCGGTCAAATACCAGTCACCCCAGTTGTGTGCAGCCTAGGCCCAGGGCACTGGGTGTGTCTGCAGTTAATCGTCTGCTGCTATGGTGCGAGCCAAGGTCATCTCTGAAGATCTTGGGTGGACAATCATGGATATGCGCTATGTGCAAAGCCTTGACGTTGAAACCATCAGCGAACTAACTTCTCTATCTCCCCGAGCTATTGGCAACCTTTTAAACTGCCACCGTCAATCTGGCCATGTCAAGTATTCCGAACGAAAGGCTCTGAGAGTCTCTTGAGCAATGACGAAATACGGGTCTGTTTCCAGTTCATTGAGGGATGTTTGGAGCATTCTCCAGATGGCCTTACCTCGATGAGCTCAAGATCCAATTGGAGGAAGTCACTGGCCGAGTTTTCTCTTGCAAAACAATCGGACGAGCTAGAAGGTGTGTGACCTTGGTGTGGAACCACGCGCTCTAATTTATAGATCTCAAAAGCGGCATTGGAGTGCAGCGAAGAACGTCGATCGTGCTACATGAAGCATTATGAGGCAGAGTAACTTGTGTTTGTTGACAAAAGGTATCTTTGATCACACAACATACAGGCCTTATGGATGGGCTCTGAGAGGTGAGAGGGCACAACAATGCGGCACAGTTTCGTGGACTTTACTGGCCACGGTAGTCAACTGCCTCAACTGGATATCAAATATTCCACTCGAAAGAATTGTTCTATGGATTGAACAGGTAACAACGGGATACAATAGTAGCTGGCAGTACAGTATGATCAGACAGTTGCGATGCCTCAGCGTACACCGGAAATCAGCCTCTCCGATCCTCAAGAACAATTGTGTTGAAACATCCCGCAGTGCCAGGCAACACTCAAGCATGCAAGTACAAGATACAGTATGATATACCATAGGTACCAATGTAGGAACACCACTATGCCCTCAAGGACCTTATAGCATCCCTATCTGTTTGAAATTCAGCTTGACAGAGGCGTTTTAAATTTTTAGCACAGGAATGGAGCGGTAAAAGTTGTATTCTTTACCATGATGCCCTGCAGTTGAGTCCAGGGAGTCCGAATATGAAGGAATTAGGGTGCTAGCTGCTCCGGATCGTGAGGTATTTCAATTGTGAGTTGGGCGCAAAACGAGAAGGGAGAGTCGTGGCTGCAATTTTCACGTCTTTCTGTCACTGCCACCTGAAGTGAGCACAGCTGTAAAGGGCCCGATAACAAGAGGTGTAGCCTGTGCGAGTCCGATACAAAGGACTGGAAACAAGAGTAAGAAAACTGCATCAGGCCGTCGACGGCATGCTGGTGCTGGTGAGGCCGCTGGGGTGATGGCGCCGTCACCATCATGACGCTGGTATTGGCTGTCATTGTCGTGCTGGTGGTGGGGGGGCTGGCGACGTTTGTCATTGTGGTGTGGTGGTGGTGGTGGGGCTGCCGTGTCTGCCGTCGTTACTGCCATGCTGGTGGAGCTGGTTCGCTTGGCTGGTGGTGGCGCTGGTGAAGCCATTGTCGTCTTCGTCATATGGAGGGCGCAAGGAGTGTCGGATACGTGAACGGACATGCTGTGTAAATCGTGACAGCTGGCATATAAGATTATAGAAGCTCACCGCGACAGTTGACCCCTGGAAGGCCAGTTGCCAGTTTAGAGCTGGTTGACACGATCTTTGGCGAAAGATCCTCAATAGCCGCTGGTGTGGGGGGTGATGCAGATGAGGCAGGTGATGATATAAAATACGTTGGCGAGGGAGTTTCTGGGGGCGAACCGAATGAAGGGTGTGCGTACAACGTCGACGATACTCACCCTTCGTGCCGATGGTGGCGGTGACCGTTCTTGTCATCATGCTCGGGTGGTTTGGCGGTCGCTCATGTCGTGCAGGTTAGTAGCCATCGTCGTTGAGTGGGGCAGCCAATGTGAGGAGAGAGTGGTGGGAATGGAGACTTATTGCCCAGACTAACCTTCGGGGGGTAGTGTATAGTCTGTGTGCGAAGAGAGGTATCCCAGGTGGTCAAATCTGTTTGTCACGTCCGTCAGACACCCCTCTCCTAAGATTGGGGCCGCGTACAGTACACACAGGGACAGGTAAAGGGGCGGGTTTGGGCGTGTGGTTTCGAGCCTGCAAAAGCTCTCGTCAGGGGGCTTAAACCGCTACCCCGACCGCCGCCCTTCCGGGGCTGTTTAGGTGAACTACCATCTACCACATACGAAGGGAGTAGGCCGAAGCGTGTGAGCTGGCAGCGACCCAATGCAAGGATGGTCTGAAAAACTGGGTGAAGGTGGGTGGGGACAAGGAGGCTTCTTTGTCAGTGAAACCAACAGCGCTCGAGGCTGTTCCCACAGGCCAGCCGGGCAAGAATGTCCCTTTCGGGAGCACGCCAGCACTTTTCTCGTCCCCGTGCAGCACCACACTGGTACTAGCCAGTGTGGATCCTCTCTTGCCATACCGCTGTGGGTATCCGACGAGTGGCACAGAAAAAACCACTTGTCGAGATCCCCCAATATTCTGTGCCTAACTCACCGGTAAACCCCATCGGATTTTCAATTTCACCTAACAATTACCTTAGTAAATACACAGTAGTAATATTACTAATAGAACTACCAATACTAGATACTCCCTGTGCCCTTGTTTCAGTGCTCCCTCTCACTGCGAAATCGCGTCTCATCCCTGCTGTTTTCTGTCTCATTGTTCCACCGTTTCTTCATCTTTGTATTCAGACCTTCCAATCTACTGCTTCCTCCACCCCCCGCACCATAATCTCATGCACTTCGCTAACTTAGCTAACACACAGCAATGTCTCAGATCATCGTGTTACAGTGCCCAAGGTGAGTCTTCCGCGTCGATGCTTTAGGTATGTACACACTGATATTACCTGTGCTGACCTTTCTCCATCAGATGGCAGGCTTGCATGCATCTATTTCGGTCATATGTGGTGAGTTTTCTGTCCTCAAATCATTTGGAGGTGTTCTGATGTTTATGACACAACCATGACCACCTGAATGATGACGACGGCAGCGTGTCCACCCCAGATCGAGGAAGATGAAGACAACGAGATGCCCGTGGCAAATGCCAAGGTGGGATGACGATGACAGCAGCGTGTGCACGCCATGAGCATGATGAAGGACGACCAGTACGGACGATGCAGCCACCACAACAATGACCAGCGTCGACAGCACGACGAAGACGACGACGCCCATGGCAAATGCCGAGGTGAGACAACAACAACAAAGACCAGCGCCAACAGCGCAGACACAACCATGATCACAACACCCTCGACCACGACCACTTGGACGACTCACCGCCAACATTGCGTCCACACCAGATTGATGAAGACGATGACGGCAGCATGTCCACGCCAGAATGATGAAGAGAACAACAATGTGTCCGTGTCAGGATGGCAAAGACAACGATGAGTGACGCCAACTGTCACCACCACCGTCATCACCTCAACCACTACTACCACCACAAACGGCGGTAACGCCAACCATCACCACTCTCACCACTTCGACCATCACCACCGTTCACCACCTCCCACCTCAACCACTACCTCCAGCAGCAGCAGCATCAACACGACGGCAACCACCACCATGACCAACATGGCAGCGTGTCCATGCCGGATCGACGAAGATGGCCGCAACGACGACAGCAGTGTGTCCATGCCAGCATGACGAAAACGACGACGTTGAGATGCCCACGGCAAATGCCAAGGCGAGACGACGATGACGCATCCACGCTAGCATGACGAAGATGACGACAATGGCAGCGGGTCCATGCCAACATAGCGAAGATGACAGCAATGCGTCCACGACAGCACGACGAAGATGACGACGTCGAAACGCCTGTGGAAAATGCCAAGGCAAGACAACGACAACGACAACGACAACGACAACGACAACGACAACGACAACGACAGGATCATATGTAACTCGTCGGGTTGAACCGCACCCGTACCCAGCATGGGTTACACCCGTGGGTCCGACATGTTTTGCAACAATGTAGGTAAGTTTTTCGTTTGCTTTTTTCATGTTTTACTACCTATGGCAGACTTCACCCACATCCGCACGCACTCCCGCACACGGTACATGCCATACTGTTACAGCCTCGAGCACTGTTGGCTTCGCTGACATAGAAGCCTCCTTGTCCCCACCTGCCTTCACCCAGTTTTTTCAGACCATCCTTGCGTTGGGTTGCTGCCAGCTCACATGCTTCAACCTACTCCCCTCGTATGTGGTAGATGGTAGTTCACCTAAACAGCCCTGGAAGGGTGGCGGTCGGGGTAGCGGTTAAGCCCCCTGACGAGAGCTTTTGCAGGCTCGAAACCACACACCCAAACCTGCCCCTTTACCTGTCCCTGTGTGTACTGTACGCGGCCCCGATCTTAGGAGAGGGGCATCTGACGGACGCGACAAACAGATTTGACCACCCGGGATACCTCTCTTCGCACACGGACTATACACTACCCCCCTTCGGGGTAGTCTGGGCAACTTTGCCATGCCCCATCTCCTTCCACCATCCCCTCGTTTGCGCATCTAATTCCCATGTTCTGTGATAAGGCAAACTTTGGAATAGTTTCTTGTCAAAATTGCGCAGAAGACATATGGTTGACCGGCAAGAACTTCGCAGTACAAATTAGAAAGGCTCAGTCCTCCGGTCGGTGGTGTTGGGATATTGATGAGCACGTGCGTTATCATTTGTCCAATGTCCTGAGTCAGTTCTGCTGTCAACTCGGCGTCCAACGATGATCCGTTGACTCATGGTCTTTGAAGATCTCAACTGGCGTGTTCCACCATTTGTACACGTTGTCATCCTCGATGCTGACCCTTTTCCATTGATTAACAGGATCAGGTTGCTTGATTTCCTCATGAGGTGAGTTTGGAAGTTTCTACTTATTTCGACTTGTTATGAAGAATTCTGCCCCGTTTTCAGCCTGCCACTTCTGTGTTGTACCTAATGCTTAGTACGTCTGTCGCTCGTGGTATTTGTGCAGTTTCCGAAGCTGTCTGACTTGTCTGCAGTCCATCTTACCACACTACTAGGCAAGTCCGGCAGTTTTCTCATCTTTCGGTGTGTTCTAACGCTTTCCGGTATGTTTGCAGTCGTATTCACGTTCCTTTGCATGCTTGAGGTGTCCATGGGCGCATTCGACGTGTTTTCAATGCTCCCAGGGCCATTTATCGTGTCTTCTCCATATCTCGATTTTAGTGGTATTCTTTTCTTTCGACACATACTGATGTTGTTTGACATATTTTCAGATGGCGGCCCTATCACACGACCGCAGTCACAAGACGGGAACAAGGACAGCCACCATCACCATCACGTAGACAGCAGCCTCACCACTTCACAACAAACGGCCAGGACCATCACCATTATGTGGATGATAGCTAGTGATCGGCAGGGGTAAAGCCCTGGGTACAAAGAGACCGACTCGTACCCATACCCACAAATACCCCTGGTACAGGGTACTGATTCGCGGGTTTACTTGGGGGTACAGGCCACGGCATACACGCACCCCATACACCTATGCCAGCACAGCATGTTTGCCCCTGCTGCTCATATCATATCTAACTGTTATTACCTGCCTTCTGCATGCACACCCTCCATGTGGCTTAGCTGTCATAGATCTACACAGGTACCAGAGGGCTTACCCATACTCGCACCTACATACCCGTGCAGGGGTACTACTGGGTGCGCACCCGCAACGGGTATGCCCGTGACTAGGTCACATGTCACACACTGCCACCACGCATTGCTACTACAGAGGACAACAATGTTCGCATACTCGCAGGCCAGTCGAACAGCTGCGGAGTATTTCCAAGGTCTCGCAGAGGTCATCACACTTTCATGGACATCCATGTCTTCCGCTGCAAAGGCCAAAACAACCAAGCTCAGTACGTTTACCTGTTGGAATCGGCATTGTATCTAATCTGTTTATGTAGTTTGCACCCGGAGTCCTCAATTACTTCAACGATATACCTAGGAGCCGTCAGGGCCAGACTGACGTCCTCATGGACAACATCAACTGGTCAAAACACGAGAAACGCATATTCCTCAAACACAGCCCTGAAATACGGCTTGTCTCCGTAAGTTCGTGGCCATTATCTTACTCCCTCTATATATGCCATGGGGCTGATCATCTGCGATGCAGACAACCACCACCAATGTGCGGCCAGTGCCACAATGACGATGGCCATCGCTACCACCAGTGTGCAGTGACACCCCCGCTGGCACCGCCATTTCTGGCAATGCCAACTGTTACCACCACCAACGCCAATGTCACCAAACCGGCAGCGCCCCAATGCCGACACGTCACACCACCATCACTCCAAGTCTCCAGTCTCCAGACCATACCCATGATGGCTCCAGCAGCAGCATGCAACAGTGACGGCGACCACGACACCTCCAGCACAGCACGCAACAGTGACGGTGACGACAAAAATGACTACCCCACCTCCAGCACCAACACCCGCACGACGACAATGACACAACGAGCACCAGCACCAGCGCCTACACCCATGCCCTCGACGATAATGACATGATAAACTTTGTATTTTATGTATCCACTATTGCTCATGACCTCTTTGCAGCGACGGACGCAGACAGCTGTCACACCCAATACCACAATGACGACGCAGCTACCACCGCCACCCCTCCACCTGCATCGACACAACCATGACCACGACCACCAGCATTGACAACGCAACAAACACAAGCATGACGGCAACGAAGACATGAAAACAGCGACGGAGACGACATGAACGACCATGCCAGCACAACCACGACCACCAGACGATGATGACACCACTGCCACCGCCACCACCCTACCACTTACATCGACAACACGACGACCACCATCTGGACGACAACGACGACTACCTGCGTCGATGATGCGGTCACCACCACCACCACTTACACACGACGAAGACAACAACGACGTGACGCCCATGGCAAATGCCATGGCGAGACAACAACGACAACAACGACAACAGCACGTCCACTCTAGCACAACAAAGACGAAGACGATGGCAGCACGACGGCAGCACCAACATCCGCATGACGGCAGCAACGGTGGTGACTTGAACGACCAGCACCGTTTGTATTATGCGTGGCACTTGCCATCGTCAGCGCCTTCGTTCCAGATGGTTGTGGTGGCAGTGGAGTGGGCGTGGCCGAAATCCCAGTGAGGTGTGGCTGTGGTGGTCGAGATCGCAGTGGTGACATGTACCGTCATCATTAGTAGTGGTGGAGATTGTTATTGTCAGAGAAGAAAAGAAAGAAGGGTCCTGCGCTGCGAACACACCATTCAAGGCCTCAACCACTTAGTTGATGCAATTAAAACCAGATGGAAAAATAAGATTGACCATCACATCAACCTCGACCGCCACATTGCTACTATATATAACCAAAAACCTATCATGAGAAAACTAGTAAAAGACACATGGCAAGCAGCACTCCTCGAGAGACTCCCCTCCCTCGAGGAAGACTGGATCACGAACCTGGAGGTTTTAGTGGGTATCACGCTCACCAGGTCCCCCAGTTGAAATGGGATCACTGCCAGTGAGTTTACGGAGCCCTACACACCCCGTCGCAAGACGGTCAGCTGACTCAGTGTGTAAGAGCATTTTTCCTCGGACTGGGTGCCCCCAAAGTGCCCGATTTAGTGTTTGTGTAGAACTAGACTAGTCGGTTGCTACGCAATATTATCACTTGTCCAAAAAAAAAATGAAATGAACTGAGATTACGGCCGACTACGCTATGACAAAGCTCAGGTCAACAAGACCTCGCCGGCACAAAGAGAGGCAAACACAAAGGAAAAAGAAAAAGAAATTACAACAAGTACGATAACAAAGAAAGCTCAAAGGGTGGAAATCCAGTCACGTGATGCAGTCACGTGAGGGACATGGACACATTATGTGGACACGCTCAGCAGGCTAATTATAAGTCCCTCAAATTTCACTACTTATGCTGCTCCATCCATCCATCTAGAACTAACAAAATGACCCAAACGAAGTGCACCATAAAGAAAGTTTTTGGGACGAAGCCCCCCCAGCAGCGGCCGAAGTGTCTCGCAATGATGTCTTCTACCAGAACACGAAGCGCGGGAGGTCGTGCTCATCGCCGCAACACCCTGGAGGCAGAAGACATGGAATCTCCCCTCACCACACCACCCTCCTCCCCCGTCCCAATGGAAGAAGACTCCATGGTGGATTCCAAAATAGTGGAACGACATTTTCGTGTTTCTTACACACACAACCACGTAAGTAATCCTATCATTATCACCTATTTTGTTGAACCTTTTTTTCGCTCTAGCTTTGCTGTTTTTGTCAGGACGGAGGAACTCTCCATTGTTGCAGCCAGTGCAGAAGGGTGGTGTGCACATCTTGTCTCGTTGTGCCCGAAGAATACAAGGACACTGTCGTAGCTGAAGGCGTTGTATTTTGCTGTCCGGGTTGTCACGAACTAGAAGATCAGGCAACCGGAAGCAATGGGAAAAGGGCATTTATTCCTTACTGGGTGAGTCTAACTTCTTTGACAGCTACTTCTGATCAATTTTATGTTTGTTTTTAAGGGTTTCACGACCAAAAATGAAAACGGCACACAAGTACCTGTCCTGCCAACCAACCCTTGCATTAACACTCACTATGGGATGTCCTCCCGTAGTGAGGTAAATGATGATCTGCTCGCCATCATCCATTTATACCTCACTGGCATGGATCCGCATGGGTCGCCCCCACGCCTCATCTACGAGTCATTCCATTCATATTTTCGCCCTAACGACCTCCTTTTTTTTGAACTTGAATTTGACCCTGGGACCCCCACAAAAGAGGCCGCCCATCGATCGAACATGGCCACTTTGGTCGAACAGTTGCGGCAGGCTCAGTTCGCCCGTGTTCTCCTCTTTATTACCACCCACAGTGAGGAGAATCGAGGGGATCTGTTCCTGGGTCACTGTGACCACAGAGGGAGCGAGGGTCCGGTGGCAGATGAAGTTACAAAGGTTAGTTGGCTTTTTCTTGTATTGAAGTTCACAACTCTCATATAATGTTCAGTTCTTCGAAATAATTCTGTGTGGAGGCATCGCGCCATTTCTTGCTGATAGCACGGTGGTTCTCCTGACCTGCGGCTGGGTCGTCAAGTTTGAGGACTTGTTCAGGAGTCTTCAAACAGCTCTCCTTCGGTAGGCCTTCTTGTTCTTTTTTCTACTCTGTCACTAAATTTACTAGGCTTCCTATTCGGGATTGTATCGCTTTCGTCACGCCATGCTTCCAGGCCCCGCTTGCAAATATATTCCTCCTCACTCTGTTTCGGTCGAAGATAATCCAGCTAATTGCCTTCTCTGCCAGTTTGCTGCACGCCCTGGAACGGGACCCAGAATTAGGTGCCCACACTGACATACTTCATTTCTCCTTCGACTGTTCCTTGCCTCCCATCGTGTCTGTAACATGCAACAAGTATGTCTGGTGGAACTCCAACATGCAACCATACGGGAGTGACATACCTTTCCTCTGCCCCACTTGCACCTCTGTCCGACCATGGGGGGAAATCACCAAGGAAGAAAAAACCTGGAGTATTCAATGCTCAAACCCTGCCTGTGGCCTTAGTGCTGACAAGTCCCAGTTACAACCAAGGGGTGAGATCTCTATGGAGAAGCCAGCAAATTTCGCATTTGTGACGCCTACAAAGAAAAGGACGAGCAGTTGGATTCGGTTCAGGGTTATTGATGTAAAGATCTAAGTACTGTCCTGGATTGTCGTGTTTTTATTGTAGTTCAATCATACTCGGGGAGCAAGTTTCAGTTACACCCTGATACGAAATCAGGCGACCCTGTCTTCTAGTGCCAGGCTGGTTGGTTGTGGAAATCCTCAGTCGCAGGTATAATGCCTTCTCTTTGTTATGACCTTTTTGATGGCATGTATAAAACATGAAGCCACACCATTCCCTCGGGTCACGCCGGTACATAAAACACCTTATGGAGACCCAATCACCCATATCTACCTATGCACTCTTGCCTTCTCATCCACTGACTACCTACTATCTTACCTGGTGCCTTCACATCACGATATCAGGAAACTCGAACTTCTGATAAAGAATCAGGTTTTGATTGCCGTGTGGTAATTATCGTGCACACAATATAGGAGGCCATGTATCGCGTGCGACAACGTCACCGCTCATTGTACCGCCGTCGCAATCTCTTCGTTCCCCCTCGCGCTCGCGCTCTCCCTCGCCATCCATCTTGCTTCCATCGTCCACCGCCACCATTTCCTCAACTCACCGCATCCCGATCCTTCCAGAGACGAACGCTTGACTTGCGGTCTCAATCGCCGCATTCTGCGGTACATATACATTGCCATCGTCAATGCTAACTCGTTTTCATCAGGCAGGAGCTCTCTGGTGAGCATCATTGCAGCGTCTACACCAGCGGCCACCCACAGCGCAATGACGGGGAGTGCCCTCCCCACGACCAGTACCCCAACTGACTATGATAACGACTACTACCACAGCACACCAACTCAATGTTATCCACTCGAGGAATCTAACCCATGGATCATGGTCCCAGCACAACACCCAATCAATCTGGACATGAGCCTCATGGTCCTAGCCTACCTCCAAATGCCCTCCAAGGCAGCACAATCACTGCACAGCAATGATGACTGCAGCTCGTGAGTCACTTGGTTTGAATGTCTTTCCGTGTTTTCTGATGCCAGCCGCCACCTCAACCACCATGGCCACCCCGAGCGATGGCAACAACACCGACCACCATCAGTGTCGACAATAATGGTGGCCATCACCGCCCATACAGGTGACACCAACCACTGCCACCACACGTCTTTCCCCCACCCTCACCACCACCACAGCGGCTTGACGATGACAGCACGTGTACGGCCACAACAGCGATGACGATGAACTGACATCAATCGGTTTGCGTCACTCTCATGCCTGCAACACCCCTGGGTACATCAACACAGAGCGGCGCAAGGGCACTGCGGAGGTGCTCACTGAAGAGCTTGTGAACGAGGTGTGCTGTTCTGGAACTCACGATCCGCGCAGATGGACTGTACTCACACCTGTTTTTCATGTCGCAGATCCAGCCACATCTCATACTCATGTCTTACCTGGATGAAACGCTCCTCTACTCTCTCGAACAACATGCATCTCGCTGAATATGTTGTTCATGTGGTGCATGCTGCACATACCAAGTGCACTGGATCCGAGCCCGCCTAAAGGTGAATTGTCGTAGTCAGCCTGCCAACAACGTGAATGGTGGTCAACAGTCATGATAACCATTCGTCGTCTGCAGCCAACATGACGACAGCGACAGCAACCACTACCATCGGCATTCAATGAAAACTGCACCCATCATCACTGAGGGCCAGCACGTGATGACCAATGTTGTTGCAACATTAATGGGCCTCAAGCCTCTTTTTCAGACATCAGGGAAGTGCCGGCGCCAGCCGGCATGGACCTTGCTTGGTTCACGAATATTCAGGTCAACAGACACCTTGCAAGCAAGGTGATATAGCAGAAATATTCCCAGACTGATCGGCACGAATGTGCTAGCCCAGGAACCCTAAAGTACGGACTTGAGTACTATGAGAGCACGGACGATGGGCTCACCACCACTACAGATGACAACGTTAGTCGTGATCACAACACCAGCACCTGTAAGTACCTACACTGATCACCATCACTAACGCACCACCGCCACACCCGTTAACACAACCACCGCAGGTCACAACCGCTCCCATCAAAGTTCGGTTCAAATCAATTGAAGACGGATTTGCATGATAGCCCACCAATGTGAAGCAATGGATGGGTGTCACGCTCCATACCCGCCGACAACCATGACATGGCCACCCACCACCATGATGATGACTGCAAAAATGACAATCAGGGCCACCACCGGTGCACACCCGACGACAACTACAACCTGGACGATGAGGCACGATGACAGGCCACCCGCACCTGCGGCTAGCACCAGCACCACATTAACAATCACAACCACGACCACATTAACAACCACGCCTATGACTGCAGCACCCGTACCCATACCCGCACCCGCACCTGCATGATGACGACAACGACTGCAGTGGCAAAGTGCGTAGTCAGCCAGTGCTGCCACGCTGCTTCGACAATGACAATGATGCAGATGACGATGGCGGTGATACATCAGACGACCAGTAATGCAATGACCACTGGCACCCCAATGGACAACCACAACAACCACCAACGACAACGACCCCATTAACAGACGACCCCAATGACCGCCACCACCATCAATGCGATGACCAACTCGTGACTGAACTTTACTACTGAAACACTTGCTTGTTACCACCCCATCCAGCATCGATGGGTCTCGGATAAATCAACACATGGCAGCAAGAGACACCTAGGTCAAGGACCTACTATATCGAGCAGAATGATCGGTATGAAATTCTATTCCGTTCAGATTTATTCCTTCATCTCATTTTTCAGTGTCCTCATTGCTAGATGCATCCCAACGCATCCTCGCCGGAAGCCTTTGTGACTTCAACGAGAACCAGTTGGTTGTCAGATATCCTACACTTTAGGAGTGCTCCGGGGACGATGTCTTACCCAAAAAGCTTCGCCACTCCATCCGCCCCTCTCTTTCGTTCACGGACGATCCCAACAACCAAACCGATGTTCTCTATACCCCAAATCGGAAGAGCTTGACTCGCTCAGTCACGCTGGCTTCAATCTTGTCTCGCGCCTTAAAAGAGGTTCCATCGCCAACCTCTTGGATGAGTGGATTGCTCCTGCCATCCAACACATGGATAAGCTCCGCCTTTGTATTTTGAACACCTCTTTTAAAGTCCTGCCATCATATTTTCAACGATGGCACATCCTACTCTATCTCCAACGAGTCAATGTTCAGTCGTGCCTCTTTGGCAGACTTGGAGTCTACTGTCACAGATGATGGGAGCGCTCAGCCTGTGTTCAGGGTATACCTGGCGGACAGCAGGTTCCATCAAAGTCCTTATTAAATAATGCAATGGTCAATATCTCACTCATCGACGTCCCTGGCCCCAACCGTGATAGCTGGCAGACAACTACCGTCTTCGCTCTGGATGATCTGGGCATCCACTGTACTTTTCGGATTGATGTCCTGCTGGTGTCCCCAGTTCCTTCAACAGTCTGGTAGCCTACTCCCTTACGACAGCAGTGCTCAGCACGACAGCCTTCGGGGGTCTCGCTACCTTCGTAGCAATTCACCGCAATCTCGCTGCTCTTAATGAGCCCACTGACACATGGCCAACTGTCAAGGAAGTTAACAACAAACCTCGTCAATCATTCACAACAGAAGATATTGATGACCTTCGAGAGGGCAGCTCCTGGCTGACTTCCGATGCCACCTCTCACCACGAGGTTGCCTTCAAGTGGTCTTTCTCAACTCACTGCTAGTCCCATAACGCGCGTTTCAACCCATCAGGATCTCCACTAACCTTTGTTCCCACATCAGGAAAATGGGGAGGTGCTGGTATGACCAGACAAATCTTACAAATAGAAATCAGCATGATATAAATGGATAATTGCTTAGAAGCCATTATCTTGTGCTGATCAGATTGGTGCCAAAAAGAT
>Ga0307518_10001718_pt1 | contig 16163 bp, 7 predicted proteins | sample 25_EM_MG_FD_203889 | JGI IMG/M metagenome (GOLD analysis project Ga0307518, IMG submission 203889) | Populus trichocarpa ectomycorrhiza microbial communities from riparian zone in the Pacific Northwest, United States - 25_EM | ecosystem: Host-associated > Plants > Roots > Unclassified | place...
TATGAAATATTTATTATTATTATTATAATTTCTTCATCTTTCAATTTTTTATTTTTTAGATTTGATCTCTATTATTTTGATTTATTATTTATTTTATTTGAGATAATTTATGAAATTATATTTTTTTTCAATTTCATTCTCATTCAGCTTTTTAATTTGTAAGATTTGTTCCTCATTATTTTAATAAACTTGAAAAAAATAAAACATTAATAAGTTATTTTCCAGCTCATTTTCCATAACATAACCAAACACTGGAAAATATTTTCCAACTTATTTTTCATTACATTACCAAACATCAGAAAATAATTCACTTTCCCGGAATTCACTTTCCAAAAGAAAACTACTTTCCAGCAAATAAATAGGGCACAGAACGATGTTTTATATATATATATATATATATATATATATATATGTTTTTCTTTTACTAATAAGAAATTAAAAAAAAAAAACTCCCTTTTCCTTTTCTTTTGCTAATAAGAAATTCAAAATGTTAATTAAGTTCTTTTCCCTTTTAAAATTTAGACCCCTTCAGATTTTATAACACAAATCTTCAATCCTGATTTATGGATTAATTAACTTTTAAGTCTCGATTCTTGAGCTCCTTTAATAATCGATCAGTAATAAATTGGCAATTAAAAGAGCTCATTAGATGAACTATTTTGACCAACATATGCTTGTAGTTTACTTCTCGGAGTACGCGTTTTCTTCCCTATTCTATAGCAGACTGCAGGAGCAGGACCATGTGCCACAGCTCGGACTGTGGAATTTATTTATTTCATTCATTCTCATCTAAAATTCAAATGTCAACGCTTAGTAGAACTCGTTCGCAAAGTTAATAATCTTCATTAAATATGTCTATTCAAGATTAAGTACAAAAATATGCTTAAACAATGCTACTGACATAAAGAGATACACACAAAAAGATAAGAAAAAGTTTTGAAAGAAAAAAAAACATACACACAAAAATCACAAAAATATGTTTTATATTTAAGTCGTGTATCTTTTAATTTGATATTTTTTTTCAATAATTTCAAGCCTAATTATATCAAATTAGATTATAAAAAAATTAAATTCAATTAAAAAAGTTTGAAAAAAAAATGCTTCACTGTTCATATATAAACAGTGAAGCACCTTGAACAATGAAGCACATGGGGAAAACCCAAGTTCTTTTAGCATATAGTATATATAATTTTCATTTAAGTCCAATATATTTTAATATAACTTTTTTCCCTATAATTTCAAGCCTAATTCTATCAAATTAGGTTATAGAAGGATTGATTGCAATAAAAAAAGTTTGAAAATGAAAAAAAGAAAAGAAAAGATGAAGCACTGGAAATAGTGAAGTACCTGTAGCAAACTCTAGTAGTTTCAGTGTTTAGTATAATATAATGATCCCATTAATTTGAGCTCGAGATCCCTAAAACCAGGCTGATAAAACACCACCCACCTTGATCCACAAAAAGTTGTGGACCAGGTTTAAAGCTTTTCCTAGACAAGCTGCATGACTTCAATATAAAATCGTGCAAGCTTTTATCCTTTTTGTGCACGTACCAAAGGTGAAGGATGAAAGGCTCTTCCTTGCTTGCTCCTGTTTCCAAGAGGTAAGAACGACTCTCCAATAAAGCCATATTGTAGTTAATTACCGTGCAACGGACTTGATGGAAAACAATATCAACAACTGCTTTGATTACATGCAGGTTAGAAGGAAAGGTAGCCCTGATTACAGGCGGAGCTAGTGGGATTGGTGAATCCAGTACTAGGCTATTTGTTCGGCATGGCGCCAAGGTTGTAATTGCAGACATCCAAGATGACCTTGGCCATTCTGTATGTGAAGAAATTGGCTCCGATGAATCCCTTTCCTATGTCCATTGCGACGTTACAAGAGAATCTGATGTTGAAAAGGCAGTTAATACAGCTGTTTCAAAGTACGGGAAGCTTGACATATTTTTCAGCAATGCAGGAATTCTTGGAAAAGGGGATCCGCAAGCATCAGCTATTGATTATGATAATTTTAAGAGGGTCTTCGATACAAATGTATATGGAGCATTCCTTGGAGCTAAGCATGCTTCAAGAGTAATGATTCCTGAGAAGAAAGGCAGCATTATCTACACTTCAAGTGTGGTTTCAGTAATTGTTGGCAATGTTCCACATGCCTACACAGCATCGAAGCACGCCATCGTAGGACTGACAAAGAACTTGTGTGCCGAGTTAGGGCAGTTTGGGATTAGAGTCAACTGCATTTCTCCTGCCGCCGTACCCACCCCTCTAATGAGGAATGCATTTGGAGGAATTAGTAGGAATGCGGCATTGGAAATAGCTTCTGCAACAGCACACTTAAAGGGGGTCATGCTTGAGGAGGAAGATGTAGCAGAGGCAGCATTGTACTTGGCGAGCGATGACTCCAAATATGTGAGTGGGTTGAACCTTGTGGTTGATGGGGGTATCAGCGCGACCAATACAAATCTTGCTGGTAACTTGAAGGACCTGGTTTAGTTAGGCTATTTACGATCCAAACCAAACACAAATTTACATTTTGCATAAGAATAATATCATCTGCCAGTAGACCATTATTGTTCTAGGTTGCATCTCTCCCTTTACAGGAGAGGTCGTGAGTCTGACCACAAAGACGTTGTAATTCGTAGCTTTCTGGGGTGTGAGGTATTATCTCTTTAATCCAGTCGGAAACAAAAGGCCAATAATTAGTTGTTTCTTTGAAGGCTCTCCGTGATTCGGAACTGAATGAATACTTCTGGTATGAATCAAGGTAATGAGCAATGAATCAGCTGCGCATCCAAAAGGAAAATATGAAATAAGAATCTAAAGCTAAGCTTGCAAGCAAGGGGCTGCAAACTGTAACTGTGCTGTCATCAAGCATTTATGGTACCAAAAAAAAAAAAAAAAAGCTCAGAGGCTATTTAGTATTTATATAAAGTATCCACTCAAGCATGAACGGTACTACAACAGCTTGTCAAATTGTATCTTATCATTTCAAATCCAAATTCCATTTGTAACCAGGGCCAACGTCAAGAAGATTCTTTGTTATGAGAAAGGAAGTCACAAAGCACCTAGTCCCTTGAAAATTAAACTGGACTCAAGGAAATATTGAGACTAAATTAGTCTCCATCGAGAAACAAGCGTGAACATTTCCAGGAGATTTGAAATCATCATTAGAATAGTTTGGATTTTCTAAAACACAATCACGATTTTCATCACTAATAGAACTATTTCTCTTCTTTATCTTCGCTAAACAAACTGTCAACATCGCCATTAAATCGTATTCTTCTAAAACAAAAACTCAGAAAAGAACTTTTAATCTTCACTTAGTAACCAAAACTAATCGTAGCGAAGCGACCGACACAAAAAAATCTATCTATTGAACAAAATCACATAGCATCAAGAATATCCAAAAGTAAAGATATTAAAACAACATCCAAATTCTCCAGAGGAGATGTAAAGATAAAGTGGTGCTGCCACTTGTCCAGCTCAGAAGAGGGGAAAGTTCAATTGAGGCTCGCAACTTCGAAAAAATGGCATATCACACAAATGTCTGAGTAACCAACTCGTGGAGGTGCAATAAATTCTATGTCAAAACCATCTAGGAGGTGGCCAGTGGTAAGAGCTTGAGACTAAGAGGTTTGTTTCCTCTGTGGTCTCAGGTTCGAGCCCTGTGGTTGCTCATATGATGGCCACTGGAGGCTTACATGGTCGTTAACTTCAGGGCCCGTGAGATTAGTCGAGGTGCGCGCAAGCTGGCCCGAACATCCATGTTAAACTAAAAAAAAATTAAATTCTATGTGAAGCCAAATTGGATGTGATAAATAATCACTTCATTGACAAAATAGCAAGTGAGCTCAAAATGCCCAAAACCATGCCGAAAAAAATATTCCTCACCTTATGCGACAAATTAAGCTGGCACTCTCACGTGGAGGCTTGGAACTCTGAATGGGTATAGGCTGTATATATCAATAGAAAACAATCACTTGCTCTGTCATGGCCAAATTTTTTTTGTCAGCAGTGTCAAGGTGATGCATACGAAAGACAAAACACAAGAAGACAACAAAGGTAAATAAATACATAATTAATGTTGAAAAAGATTTTCATATAAAAACTTTAATTCTTAAGTAGTTTATTTTTAAACAACTATCTCTCAAAAAGATTGACAACTCTTTAAATAGGATATAATTCAATCTTTACAAGGTAAGATAATTAAAATCTTATATAAAAAGGAAAACACAATATAAAATTAACAATTAAATTAAAATCAAAAAATAAAAAGTAAAATAACAAAATTAACTCAAACAATATTTTGAGACCTAATTTGAGGGTTTTTTAGAGTTTGGCTAAGTCAACGAGGATTGTAGAATCTTTAGTAGAATTTAAATAAGATTTAATAGTCAAATAACAAATTATGATTTTTTTATATAATATTATTGGTATTTCATGAACACATGCAGTTATTCTCAGGCTAGCTTTATTTTCCTGTTTCACTATGTTTTATACATAATCCACTGGTGTCAAATCTCCAATTAATTGTTCAGAACTGTGAAACTTTTCGCCTATATTAAAGTTTACATATGTCCAAGATGACCCTTTATAAATGTGAAGAAAATGGCGTCAATGGAGGAAATAGTATTTGAAGGAATCAATAGGAATACAACATTAGAAATGGTCTCTACAGAAGCAAAATCAGAAGAGGTCATCCTTGAGGAGGAAGATGTATTAGCAGAGGCAGCAATATACTTGGGAAGTGATGACTCTATGTATGTTAGCAGAGTGAACTTTGTCATTGATGAGGGTCTCAACACGATCAATCGAGATCTCAAAAAGGACATTAAAGAATTGGTTTCATAAGTCTGTGATTTGAAACAAATTCACTTTGGCAGATTTAAGTCATACTAATCAAATATTCACGTGTAGGCTTCTCCCACAGGTCTCAAGCGAGTCATCCAAATATTAAATTTAACGAATTCAAAATATTATGTATTCTGGACCATCTCTTTTTAAATACTGAGATAGCAGTATACTAAACAACATCCTTTATTTTTTAATATTAAGATAATGATAGATTAAATTTACTTGGACCAACCCTAGTTATTTGCAAAATCCATGATATGAGTTAACAAACTATAATAACTCCATGGAAAGAAAATTGAAAAAAATAATAATATGAATCACAATTCCCAAACAAATCAATATTAGAGGATGAAGTTGAAAAAAAATCAGTCTAAAAAAAGAATGAAGAAAGTGACTCGAGTTATCTCGGGTAAACTGACCAAACCCGTGACACGGTTCATAAGAACGAGATAACCTTCTAAAAATCTAATCGAAAGGAATTATAAAGCTCTATATATTCTCTATCAATTGAATGCTAAAGGATGAAAATGAAAAATAAAAAGTTGGATTTCTAACAAAGGGCAAGAAAAATTAGCTCGAGTCAACTTTGGCAAACCTTCTGAACTCGCACCACGATTCATCAATACATGATAACCACATAGAAAAAAAATTAAAATAAATTATAAAACTCAACTACCAACTATCTCAAAAAAAATATCTTTTAAAAAAAAAAACTCGAGACGACCTACATTAACCCACTAAATCCAAAACCTGAGTTATGAAATCGTGATAATCTCATATAAAGATAATTGAAAAAAATAATAAACCTCAATTTCAAATCTACTCAATATTGAAAAATAAAATTGAAAAATAAATTAATTTAGAAAAGGGCCTAAAAAACAAATCAAAGTCAACCCGGGATAATCTTTTGAACCCGTGACTTAGGTTATGAAACTAGTATTATCTTATATAAGTCAAATAAATTTTTTTTACAAAGCTCAATTCTCAACCAACTCAATGTTTAAGGATGAAATAAAAATTTTTTATTTAAAAAACAACAAAAAAGACTGAGTAAACTCGGGTTAACCTGAAAAACTCGTGATTTGGGTCACATAACCAGAATTTTACATAATACTGATGGAATACTCCGTCGGTATTTAAACACTGATTCTATTAGAAAAATATTTATTATAAAATACCTAAGTTACAAAATCAAACTCAATTTCATTAAATGAGAAACAAATATAATTTTTTAAAATCTCACACAAACCTTAACATGTACAAATCATATATTCATACAACAAATTTCTATGAGAAAAAATCTATAAAACAAGTAAACATACAAACAAACTATATATACCGCATCGAAATGCCAAAAAATTAACATTTAAAAACGGGTTACAACAAAAAAATAATAATTTTGCTTACTATATGTGACAAATCTTAAAAAAAAATTCAACTCGAACATGGATGCTAATAGATTGAATGTTGGGGTGGCCTTATTTTTTAAAAATGAGAGCTTGATTTGTGATAAAATATAAGGGTGTTGTTTGCATTTTTTTGCAGAATAAAAAGGAAGAAAAAGAAGAAATGGGAGAGGGGGAGATAAAGGGTTGTTTGTCAGGTTATAACTTAAATATTATTGATGGATTCACCAATAATTATTAGCGATGAACGTATTTCCTCTATAATTTCTTATGTAATAATGATATTTTTTTTTCATTTCTTTATTTTCAACTATAATTCTTTCGGTATACACCGATGTAAATATCTAGAAAATATTCCATGGATAAATGTCACTGTAATTTATTGATGAGTGTTTTTTTATCGGCATTTCCGTTTGTATTTGACATTATTTTGGTAGTGTCATGAGACGTGGATTACCCTGTAGAAGAAAAAAATAAATAAATAACGAAACTCAATTCTTAACAAATCAAATATTCAAAGATGAACTTTAAAAAAAACTGCTAGTAAAATAATGCTTAATTTTTTAAAAAAATTTATAAGTTTGAAAACAATATATATTATGAATAAAATATTTTTTTTTTCATATTTTATTATGTATCGTTTTTTATAATCAAACATAATATAAAGATTATCATTTTATTTTGTACATCACTATCAAATACAATTTTATTTTCTAATTTTTTTTTATCTTGTCTTATTTGTCTTCAACTCTTCTACTTTATGGTAGTAACCAAACCCTACAGTAAGTAAATATAGAAGGACTTTGAGAAACATAAAGTTTAATGAAAATATAAAATAACAAAACAAATTACAGCCGAAAATTGCAATGATGAATTTGCATTAAAATTGCAATAACAAAACAAAACCCCATGATCTGTCATGTACATAACGCACGGGCAGCACTAGGTTTGCAACCGTGTGTAAATTGCGGAAGAAGAAGAATATGCAACAACGAGTGCGATTGCAATTTTTTTGCTACTTTTAAATGGCAATCGTTCGTTCTTTGCAAATCTGCTGCATATATCAAATAGCAACCGTACGTGTTTGGCCTTTCAGCAACAGTTTCTTCCGTTGAAATAAGCTTTTTTTTTTAGAGAGAGACAGTACGTATGTCACATCAAGAATTTTGTTAGTTGAAGGTTGGAGATATAGAAGGAAAATAATTACAAGCAAACATAGGGGCCGGGAAAGCTGCCCAACTGCATCCCCTGGCAAAATCTGTGCAGCAATTAAGAAAGTCCTTCGAGAAGGCGATTACAAAAACGCCCAACTCGCTCACTCGAGTTGTGTATCAAAATTTGCAGACAAATACGGTCGGACTCACGGTCTCCCTTGGCAAAACATAGTGAATGCGCACATTCATCACATTAATTTTCTAGTTAAAGATATCCTGATTTCACTAATATTTTCCAAACATGGTGAATACTTCCTTGGACTTGCTTGATCCTCTGATGTATATCAACATTAATCTCTACATCGGTTTGCCTATGATGAAGTGCTTAACCATAAAATGTTATGCCATTCATGGCTAATTGTTAAACACAGCCAACTAGCATTTGATGAGTCTTCCACAGCCCATGGATTTAATCAAAGTACAAGATACATTGCCTGAAAACACAAACTAAGTCTTATTTTGTATAAAAATACATAGCAGAACAACTTAGCTCACCGACAAAATACAACTAGCGTCAGGACGAACAAGGTTTATGAATATATTGCATGTAGAGTGTTATATATATGGCTAATTCTTACTTTGTTTGTTTTGCTAGGACATCGACTTTAACTAGGGGTTATAAATTTAACTTGATTTGATAGGTTAATTTAATGATATATTAATTAGAATCTAGTTTTTGCTTAGTTTTATGTCATGTCCAATTGAATATGTTGATCTAACAATATAGTTTTATTTAGAAAAAAAATAGAATTTATGTTGTTTGTGTTATTAAAAAAATAATATAAATCATATCTTAAAATCTATCCCAACAACTTAACTTTTTAGGTTGAATTAATTTATTGACATGGTATCAAAGTCTTAATAACTAAGCGGTTATGAGTTCAAATCTTATCATCCTCATTTATTTCATAAAAAAATCAACAGCTTAACTTTTTAGGTTGAATTAATTCTTTGACATGGTATCAGAGCCTTAATAACCAAGCGGTTATGAGTTCAAATCCCATCATTCTCATTTATTTCATAAAAAAATAAGTATAAAGCAGTGTGAGTCTATGCAAGTTTCAAACTCAGAGGGCTTTTACTTGAGAGAGTATAATAGAAAATAATATAAATGATAATTTAAGACTTCACCTAACAATTTAAACTTTTAGGTTGAATTGACTTTTTTACTATTTCATTTCATGAAACAACATTATTTTAATAAAAAAAAAAGAGATTGGAAAAACCACCACCTAACTTAAGTTTTTGGCTAGTTAGAGTTTTGTATCTATGCTTTTAGTTAATCTCTAAGCATTGCACATTTAGGCTGTGTTTATCAGGAAGCATGAATAGAAAAAAGAATAGATAGAACGAAGTGGAAGGATGGGAGACAAAATAACACGACTTGTCATTCCTTCGATTATTTAGCTAATAAGAGAAAGGATGAAATTCAATCCATCCGGATTAAAAAAGCTAATTAAAAATTACAATAAATAAAGGATTGAAACTGATATTTCCAATATCTTTTCAATCTCCATCTTTCTTGCGATATTAAATACTCAATTCTTCACTTTCGTCTATCCCTTCTTAATCCCTCTTAACGAACACACCTTTATTAACCGAAATATTCTTTCATTTGCTCTCTTATGGCCACATTGGTGGTGCTATAGCCACCGTCGATAACCAAATTTAGTCCACTAACATACTTGGAATCACCACCACCCAAATACAGTGCTGCCTCTGCCACATCACTTGCTTTCAGCACTGCCTCCTTCAAGTTCGCTGATGTACAAATAAACTCCTCCACCGTCTTCTGGTCGATCCCTCCCAATCCTTTCCTTAATAATGGAGTTGCTACACCAAATGGTGAAATGCAATTAACTCTAATTCCATATTGCCCTAATTCTACACACAAGTTCTTAGTAAGTCCAACCAGAGCATGTTTTGACACAGCATATGCGTATGGGAGCATAGCCCCATAACACACCGAAGCAAAGCTTGAAGTGAATATAATACTGCCCTTCTTTGCCGGGATCATTACTTTTGCAGCGTGCTTGGCTGACAAGAATGCACCATACATATTCACGTCGAAAACTTTCTTGTAATCTTCGTGCTCAAATGCTAAGATGCTTATATCGAGCTTGGCGTCAGCTATGCCAGCATTACTAAACATTATATCTAGCTTACCATGCTTTGAGATTGTAGTCTCTACGGCATTTTGGACATCAATCTCGCTAGTAACATCACAGTGGACATAATCGGAGCCGATTTCATTGCACACAGAGTGACCTAGCTCATCTTGGATGTCGGCAATTACAACTTTTGCACCATGTTGAACAAAGAGTCTTGCAGTGGTTTCGCCGATGCCACTAGCTGCTCCTGTGATCAAAGCTACCTTGCCTTCTAGCCTGCACACAGATATTATCACATTTGATTGTTAACACATGCATGTGCTTGCATTGTAACATTGCTTACTTAAAATGAAGCCTTATCGTACCTCTTGGCAAGAGGAGCTGGTAGAGAAGAGTCATTCATTTTTATTTTTAAGGAGCAGAGCTCTTCAATTTGCTTGTGAAAATATAATAGGTTTAGTAAGCGTTTTATAAGAAGCGAATTAAGAACCTTAGCAGTATGGGGGGAAAGGATGATACTGACTCCCATCCACCCCACAGATTAATTATAGTTTGTATTAATTAATACCATTTACCAAAGGGTATGCCTTTACACATGTAGGAAAGGACAGCGATGCATGAGAGTCTAAAATGTTACCAAGTAGTTTGCTGATGATGGAAGTCATTTCATCCTATTCATAAAATAAAGTAGTTTAATTATGATAGAAGTCATTTGAATCTTGCCTGCCATCAATTTTTTCTTTCATTTGATTTTTCAAATGATGGAAGAGTTTTCATTAGAATTCCTATCGAACTATATTAATACTAATATTTCTCTTTTTTATCTTAATGATTGATCCTTTGATAATGGTAACCGAGGTTACTTGATTGGAGGGTGTTTGAGAGTATAATAATGATTATTTTTAAAGTTTTATTCGCTTGTAAATATATTAAAATAATATTTTTTTTTAAAAAATTATTTGTGACATCAGCACATTAAAATGATCTAAAAATATAAAAAAAATATTGAAACAAAAAAAATTTAATTTTTTTCAAAAATATTTTTAAAATGCAAAAATAAACATGCCCTAAATGATGAAAAGCTTGATTCTTGACATTTCGTTTTAATAATAATTAAACTATATTTTAGTGATGTTGATTCTTGACAATTCCATTTTTATAACTACTCTAAATTTTAGTAATGTAAAAGCTTAAAGGTGTTGCACAATATAATACTCGTAAAATAATTATTGACAATATTTCTTCTAATTATTTAAACTTGAGGAAAAAAGAAAACAAAAAATCTTCTACTTTTGACATTTGAAGGTAGTCATTTTAATGACCATAACTGAGAGCTGATCCCCACTAGACAGACCAAGCCTATGGAGTCATATCATTATTAAAAGTATGTTTTTTTTTTTGTGTTAAAAAAATATTTTTGAAAAAAAATTTATTTTTAAAAATTTTTTGGATTGTTTTGATATATTGATGTTAAAAAAAATTTAAAAATAAAATAAAAAACATTATTTTGATGTATTTCCAAGCAAAAAAACACTTTAAAAAGCAACTGCTACCATAATTCCAAACATTGCCTTAAAACATTGAGTCAAAATATGTATAAGTATGGCGAGTTGCCATACCTAGCATTCTTGGGCTTAGCCAAATGTTGAGCCAATATACAAACAAGTCTGGCAAGCTGTAATATCCATTACCTTGGGCTCAAGTAAGCGCTTAGCTCAAGTTCATGTGGCTCTAGCAATCTTGTTAAGCTCTATTTTGAATCATAAGATATTTTTTTTTTCTAATGAGTAATAGATATTTTTCCTCTAATAAGTCAGATATACTTTCTCTCTTTTACACATAATAGGTTTTAATGCTATGAGAGGAAGATGACCTTTTAATATTCTCCTCCATTAAAGAGTAAGAACGATGGTCTATAAAGACCTATTAGATCCTTAAAAAAAAGATTTTTAATCTTCATTCTCAACTACATATTTACTTTTAGAATCTCTCTCTAAAATATCATTGTCTTTTCTAAAAAAAAGATACTTACTTAAGCATCAGAGAGCCTCTAAATTTGCTAAAGGAGATCTCTTGCAGGTATCAGGCACCAACCACCAGCTACTTTGGCTAGGAAGAATGGATCAGAATGTAAGAACCAATAGTTAACTGATCATCCAAAACATAAACCTTGCCCCCAAGCTACTTGGAATTTTTAGGACATCATTAATGGTGTTGTCTATGGGAACTTAATAAAAAACAAACCATCGATTGTTATTCTAAAATCGGTTTATTGACATTCCTAATCACTATCAAAGGTAAATAATCAAAACACTCATATAATAGAACGTGTTATGAACCTTCCTACATTTATTGGCACTTCTGCTCCATCATAGCTCCAGCAACTCTTTAATAAAGAATATGAAAGGCTATATAGCAATTTGATCGCTTTAAGTCAAAGTATGATTTCTTCTACTTGCCCATAGACTTAATGAGACAAACAAATTTGGGCTAGGCATTTGCCAACTTCACGAATGCAGTTAGAGCCTTAAGATTTTGGAAAGCTTTCAACTAGTATGAGTGGAATGTTGGTTTAAACCATAAAGCATGTAAAGTCTATTTGTCAACCAACCAGAAGACATCTACTAGAGATACTCTATTCTCTCCTCCCTTAGAACTAATACCATGATATTAACAAAAATATCATCAAAGTTGATTATACCTCAAAGAGTAATAAAAATGTACCATAATCAATGACTGAGATTGTGAGTTTCTTATATATGAATTCAATTATTCACAGTAACAATGTTTTCTTTTCTCCAAATTATATCTAAGGCAACATCCTCACAACCTTTCAAGGAAGGGATATATATAAGAAACTCGTATTGATCCCTAGTGCGATTGCATAATTTATCTTGGAATGGATTGACATGGTCTCTCTAGTGCGATCGCACATTTCTCCAAGGATAAGATTGACATGGGATCTCTTAAGGGCAACAACCCCACAACCTTTCAAGGATAGGATGAGCTCAGTCACCCTAGTGTGATTGCATAATTTACCTTGGAATGAATCAAAGTCTCTCTAATACGCTAACATATTTCTCCAAGGATGGGATAGAACCTCAACAACAATGCTTTGTCTAAAGACAATAGCACCAATCTCCACCTCCTGCCTAGAGGGTTTTTAACTATCCATTACAAATTCATCCTGAATGACAAGAATATACCCAAAACCAAGATTTCTTCTTGGTTCTTGAAAAAAGGAAGATCCCTCCTAAATATTTATTAAGGTTAAACAAAGTTCAAATTTGATAATTTTTTTTCCTATGAGTGGGTGTTGGACCCATATAAATTTCTAACAATTTCCTAAGGTTTTTTTTAACCCTGTATAGAATTTTTAATGTGGGCTTTAGACTCACGCCGATTGTTTAGGGAATTCCTTTAACATTTTCCAGGTATTAGCGTTGGACCCATATAAATTTTCAACAGTCTTTTTAAGGGTTTTGAACCTCGTATGAAATGTTTACTATAGGCATTAGATCCATACACATGTACATATGAGTAATCATAAAATATATATGTTACACGGATAAACCCTATATAATCGAGGTTATATAAATGAATAAGGAGAGAAAGGGAAAAAAGGTTTAGATATCTAGCCCAGACGCATTAGCTAAATATTCCCTATGTTGGGCAGTAACAAACTTGATGGGGAACACACATGTAAAATCAGGCACCAGGACTAGATGGAAAGTAGCATTGAAGTCCACTTATTTTCCTCTTGATTGATTAAATAAATATAGGTTGGACATGGCAAGAAAGATTTTGTCCGCAACCATCTCAGTCAAAGATGTGGACCCTCCAAAACATTCCTAAAACTTCTCAAGAGAGTTCCTCAAAGCCTTTAGCCGAGCTTGAGAACTCCAAACTTCTTCCCTGGCAGCGACAAGTATAACCCTTAGACTATCTTGGGTGGTATTTGCCAAGGATCTCCTACTTCAGGATACCCACCTGGTTGTAAACGACTTAGAGTAATTTGTCATTATAACCCAACTGAAGAATAACACCTTGTATTTGTTCCTTCAAAGATGAATAAGCCACCTTGAGGCTCTCTAGTTCGGTCTCCACAACAACCCTTTCCTTCTTTAGCCACTCGAAAGCAGCCTGGTTTGCCCTATTTATGGTAGAGGCCTCCTTTACATAATTCCTCTCGGCCACCCAGCGCCTCTTGGAAAAGGCACACATTATGAAAGCATGTCAAGAATAAGTGTTAGGAATAATAATTATTGAACCAAACAAAAAAATGAAACAAGAAAGTTCCTTATATTAAAGGTCATTTGACCAATTAAAGCTAAATGGTGGCTGTAACTCTCATTAAATATAATTGTGATGTGTGATGGGATGGTAAGGATCCTCTTTAGCAGTCTCACCACCTCAATTTCAGCCTCTTCAATGTCATACTTTCCACCAATAATAGCCTCTATAAGCTGCCTCTCCTTCCTAGTCAGGGTGAGGAAAATGAAAGGAGCTCGACCAAGAATAAGGCTGGCGAAAGCATCTTAGAACTCAGCCTTTTTCTGGAAAAGCCCGAGTAGAGGGCCCAACTATTGTAGCCTCTGCTGATAAAGCTGGAAGTTAAGGTAGAGAAAATGCCACCACATAAGCCTTTACAGTAAAGACTGGAACATCAAACTCAATAGGGGTAGGGACCTTCCTCCTCTTAAAACAAGTAGCAGCACCCACAATCACTTCAAAGGAGTCAAATCTGTTTGACCTCGGCTAGGGGAGTACAATAACCCTTAAATTTTTTTGTACAGGAGTTTTGACTCCTATCGTTGTTTTATTAAGAACAAAGCCCTCAGGAATAAGAAGTTCATCAATAATGATAGAGTAGTTCTCCATTACTTCTTCAGCCCTGCCTCCACAAGTGACAAAAGACGAAGACTGCCTTTATGAACTCTCTTTTATAGACCTCATTGAAGTTTCTCTTTCTCCTTTAATTGTTAGTCCTACGAAAAAAAAAAGTCAACAATAAACTTAGCAACAAAGAAAACAAAGAATAATAAAGTTGCATAATTTGAAATGCAGCCTAATAATATCTTTTGGCCATTCTATTGACTTCATACTTAGTTGAAGTCGAGGCCAGCACAACACATGTTTTCTCCTTATTTGAGCTCAAACAAAGCTTCATGTTTACATTAAAGGGATGAACCCTCTGGTAATGGGAATAGCCCTAGATCTGATGCATTCCACCTTTAGGATTGATTAGCCTGTTATACCTTACTATCATCCATCTCCCCCCTTTAATTTTTGACATGTACAGACTTTTCACACGAAGTTCCTTTAATGGCTCTCATAGGTTTGTTGGAGAAGTTGAAAAACCAACGCATATCATTGCCACCATCAGTGCTACCAACCAAATGGTAACAATTTCTAAAGACATTGACTGTAGGCTCAATTTCGACGAGCCTACAAAACTTATCAAATACAAACTAAATGATCCACCCATTAGGATGAAACTGGCCTGGACCCAGCTGGTAGTATCTAAACACTTCCCTTATGAATCCTTGAAAAGGGAAGTAATACCCCATCATATATGCAAAAGAGGGTTGTAATCTCAAAATGACCCTAGGCAGAGCCCAAGGTCTCCCGGCTGATACATAAGCCTGATCAGGCATCTGAGTTATGTACTCTCCTAGCTGAAGACGAGAAACAAACTTTATGTCCTCTACACCTAAAGTGATAGGAACATCATCCTCATGGGTTTGAGGTAGCCTCCCTTTCCCTAAGGATTCCCTAGGAATGGTAGGAGAAGGACTCCTGCGAGGAGAGCTCTTCTCTATCCTACTAGAGGTGGATGCTCAAGTGTCGCCCCTTTTAATTTTGTGGCCCAATCTAACGGACCCCTGCCCCCTGATGAGTCATAGATATTTTTCCTCTAATGAGACAAACATATTTTCTCTTTTACACAAAGGGTTTTAATGATACGAGAGGAAGATGACTTTTTAGTCATCTCCTCCATTAAAGGATAAGAACGATGGGCTATAAAACCCATTGGATCTTTTAAAAAAAGGAGTTCCTAATCTCCATTCCCAACTACATATTTATTTTCAGAATATATCTTTAAACTATCATTGTTTTTTTCTCTTAAAAAAATACTTACTTAAGCATCGGAGAGTCTTAAAATTCACCAAAAAAAACCCTTTACAGATATCAATCACCAATCACCAGCTACTTTGGTTAAGAAAAATGAATTAAATTGGTAAGACTAATAAATTAATTGATCATCCATGGCATAAGCCTCACCCCAAGGTATTTTAATTTTGTAGGATATAATCACCAATAAACATTTAGGAAAGGAAAAAAGAGATGCATGAGTGTCTAAAATCTTGTCAAGTAGTTTACTGATGATGGAAGTCATTTCATCTCATTCATAAAATAAAGTAGCTTAATTATGATAGAAGTCATTTGAATCTTGCCTGACACCAATCTTTTCTTTCATTTGATTTTCAAATGATGGAAGAGTTATAAGTTTGTTAGTCTCATTAGAATTCATATCGTACTATACTAATACTCATATTTCGCTTTCTTTTTTTTTT
>Ga0307518_10001719_pt1 | contig 16151 bp, 10 predicted proteins | sample 25_EM_MG_FD_203889 | JGI IMG/M metagenome (GOLD analysis project Ga0307518, IMG submission 203889) | Populus trichocarpa ectomycorrhiza microbial communities from riparian zone in the Pacific Northwest, United States - 25_EM | ecosystem: Host-associated > Plants > Roots > Unclassified | place...
TTCCAGATGAGTCAAATGACTTAACTTTGTAGAGAGAAACCATATATATATTATTATTATTTTTAAGGCCTGATTGTTGCTTCTAAAGCTTGCGACTATAATCATCTCAACATTAAATTTTAGAATTTTGTATGATTTTTATCCATTAAAAAGGTTTTGACTTTACTTGAGATTCTATGTGGTATTTTGAGATTAATGACGAAGTTGAAGATTCACACGTAGTTTGAGATATTATAACTCATAGTTTAACATTAAAAAATTTGTGTTGTGTGCGCTACTTTGAAGATCAACATTCAGTTTTTATGTTATGGCCCCCCTAATTTTTTTTTCTTGCTCCGCCCCTGTATATATATGAATGTTAGGAGACTTATTTTAAAGAATATTCATACAAATAATATATTTTATTTCATGTAATCCACAATCTTACGTCGTAACCTCTTTATATATAAGACATTTTTTAAATTTAAATTATGAAAACCAGCATGAAGTATCTTGCAATTTAAAAAAAAAAACAAAATTAATCTAGCTGGATAATATTATCTAACTGTTATTATTATTATTACGACTATAGTTTTTTTTTTTAATTTTATTCCAAGACTAATTAATAATGCCTTCTACATTTATGTGAACAAGGCACGTATATCCATAATTACTTCCTTAGAACCTTGATTCCCCTCCAACGAGACTCCATATAATCGGACGCACCATCCTGTGCATAGACTCCAAATTTGAAGTAATGGGATGAAGCCCCATTCCCATCAGCTTCGTGCACCAATGACCCATCAATGTAGACCTTGACTTTTGGGGCACCAGCATCATGGATTACGTTGACTCTAAACCATCTATCATATATGTTTTGAGCAATTGGAGTCCTGTAGTAAGATAGTGCTCCATTGTAGACTCTAAGCATCATGGTTGTGGCTGCGCTAGCGCCTCCGAAGATTTGCATGATGGACACACCAGTTGTGCCTGATGGCACGTATGCATATCCTTCAAATTGCCACACACCAGAAGTGTAGTCATATCCCTGTTGAACATAGATTGAGTGAGTCATATATCATCGTTGATCAGCAAGTGGAGAAAAGTTACAAAGAATTTTGAGCTGGAGCCCAGAAATTCAAGAGGGATCCTCTTTCAGATATTTACTTAATTGTAGCAAATTTCTGGATACTGTCACGTATATATATATATATATTATGCATGGTACTTACTCGAACGCGGACCTCAGTCCTGGGACTGGTATTGCTCCCAGACATGAAAGGCTTGTCAGCAGAGTAAACCCACAGCTTGTGGATGCCATTTTGGAAGCTATATCGCTCACTTTCAGATACGTCATAAGGCTTATGAATGACAAAGTTGGATCGATCCAATGAAAGGGAGGTGAACCCATCTGCGGGATCAGCAATGGCATGGTGTGGCATGAACTCCAGAAGGCTGAGAGATATGATCAGGGCTGAGAGAATAGTACTGGAAGCCATTTTTGTAGAGTGAGTTGAGGAACAAAGGAAAAGGGTTAAGTATGGGTTTTAGGCAATGAAAGAATGAAGAACCAAACTTGAATATAAATACAAGAACATGAAAAATTATGAGTACGTAACAAGAAGATTGAAAGAGCTAGCTTGTAGTTGCCAAAATGGAGCGCGGACTGGTTTTTCTCTCGTCATGATTATTGCATTCAAATCATTACTTTCAAAAGCTATACTCTCTAAAATATTGGAAGCTTGAGGGATTGAACTTCTTTGTTTCTAAGAGAACATGACCATCATGCTTCAAGAATTTAAATCATTGAATTTCAGTTCATTATTTAAAAGGTATATATTTGGGAATGGGTCCAACCGCACTTTTTAAAAAAATTAATTTTTTTATTGTTTCTAATTAATTTAAAGCAAAAAACTTGACTTTGGGAATGAATGTTAACTCCTCTAAGAAGCTAAGCATTGAACCAAGACTTTTGACTTTATGAGTGCATTTTAACTGATTTTTCCATTCAATTTTTTATTTTTTTTATTTTCAAACCCTAATAATGAAAGGGTGAGGACTGAGGAGAACGATCTGCCATGGTTCCCTCACATCTTTAAAGTTTATAATTACAAAAATAAAATCACAATTTGCTCAAGAATATATAATTAGGTTTGAAACTTGACAAGGTACGTATTAGCCGCCTCACTTCCCTTCTTTTTAGGTTACCGAATAAGAGTTTTCTTCATCATCATTTCATGGCTAAATTGTACAAACAATCCCTTAATTATATTTGGTCCAATTTAACCATTAAATACAACACACAAATCACATATTTTGACGTCTTCTTCTTCTCTCCTCCTCCTCCTGAATTTTTTTATTTTAAAAATTTTTCATGCCACGTCATCTAATTGGTCAATACCAAGTGAAGATTATTAATGATGGAATAAAAGGGCATGGCCCAATAGAAATATGTGAGGATGAGAAATCTTTTGGTCCGTACATTATTCGTCAATACATATTTTTTTTTGTGTGCGCGCGTGTTATGACTATGAACTTCCTTGTAGAAGAATATGAAAAATGAACTTATCATGATAATTGCATTCAAATTATTACTTTCAAAAGTAATAGTCTCTGAAATATTCCGCAGCGTGATTGAACTGTATTTTTTTAAAAAAATTAATTTTTTATTTTATTTTAAATTATTTTAATATACTAATATTAAATATAAATTATAAAAAAAATTTTGATATATGAAACTGGGCTTAACAAAATGTGAATTTATATCAGTGCGTGCATAGCAACACATGGAAGTAGACAAAAGGAGCTTTAATATATTTTTTCCCAATATTTCAGTTTTTCCTCACCTTCCCTTCCCGAACAGAATTCATTAGGGAGGAGAAGAAAATTTAGAGATACTAAGAGAGATGAAGGTTTTTATTTTACACCTCATTTAATGGCTTAGTTATAACTTCAGGATTGGCCCGGTGAGTTAACTTTGGATCTAGATCTATCAGAGTTGGAAAACAAAATATATTAAGGTAATAATCTAGCTTGATATGATAAAAATTCTGAATTGATTTAAAATAAAATCTAATTTTCTATGTTCGTATGTGAATATCGAGGCAAGCTAACAACAAAAAAGGGGTAAGATAGGAAAAATGAGTTGTCATATAGTTTTATGGTAACTTTTTTGTTTTGGATTCGAGTAAATCTCACCCTCCGGAAAGCGCACTTTGTGGGCCCAGATGAGCGAGTAAAACTCCGACTGTTCCAGGCTCTTACAAGAGGTGCACGCCTTGACTCGAACTCGAGACCTGCTGTGTAGATCTCCAGCCCTTTATCATCACGCCACGCCCCTTGAGGTTTTATGTTAACTTATAACTCTAATTGGTCTTCAAATGTTCTGTGTAAAGAGCTAACTAAGTAATAGGGAAGATAAACATCACCCTATACATCCTAATTAATTAAATAGCAAGGAAGATAAAGTTAACCTGAGTTAACTTGTATTTTTTTACTAAGTATTTTTTATTTAACTTTGATATTTTTTGTTAAGTGCTTCTTTTGGAAGTCTGATTTTTTTCCTTGATTTTCTTATAAGTTTTTTTTTATTTCATCATTTTGCATGGAATAATTTGCCCTTGATCTTTGTTATTTTTTTGTTTTTCTTTCTGTTTGGTTATTACGATGGCGGGTTGGTAAAGTTAACTCGGGTTAGCTCTGGGTTTTTTTTTTTCTATCTTTGACATTAGGTTATTATGGATCTTGAACTTTACGATTTCATTCTTTTTGTTTTCCTTTCCGCTGGTTGTTTCGGTCTTATATCGTGAGACATGCTTTAGTAAATTTAACACGATTTATCTCGAATTATCATCTTTTGAATATTATTTTCTTGCGTTGAGAAAATTTGGATGAGCTCGCAGCATATCACGGGCCACCTATCTAGTATCTTCCTAATTAAAGTAAATAGAAAAAAATAAAAATAACTAAGTAACAAATAATTTTTCTCCTAAAAATCCTCCTATATTAACCAATCTAGAGCACTATTATAGGTTCTTAGTCAATGGGAGAAGTTGGTTTATGGCAAATATGAAAGATTTTCTATATTCAGTTTTTTACCATTCGGTTGTCAAATGCAATGTTCATAGACTTTGTAATTCTTTGGGTGGTTCCATTTCCAGGTTGCTAGTTTGGTTTTCTTATACGTCGATTGGAAGATCACTTGGAGAAAGTTTCATGAACTTGTGAATTTAGCTAGAATATGAAAACTTCATAACACGAATTTATCTCATCTTAAAGAAATGTTGGAAATTTATTTTAAATAAATAAATTATGGATAAATAAGAAATTAATCTCAAATAACCCTTAGTTTTCTCATTCAAAAAACTCTTGATTTTTCTATATTTAATTCTTGATTTATGATATAAATCAATAGTCAACAACGGTGTGAATTAATTCTTAGTACAACAAGGACTTAATAATATAACTCCATTATTATAACAGGACTTAATAATGAACAAGAACTAAAGCATGCATATATTACTTGTCTTTATTTCATCATTGTTGCATCACACTTTCAATGTCCAAACAAAGAACAAATAACATGATCAATCACTTTTTTTCAGAATCTTGATTCCCTTCCATCGAGACTCCATATAGGAAGAATCATCATTCTGAGCATAAACTCCACACTTGAAGTAATGAAATTCCCCTCCACGCCCAATTGCCTCATACATGAGCACCCCATCAATAAAGACCTTAATTTTCGAAGCATCAACATCATGGATCACATTTACTCGAAACCATCTATCATAGATGTTTGGAACAATGGCCGCTTCCCTGTAATAATATAGTGTACCATTATAGACTCTGAGCATCAAGGATGTTGCATGATTCCCACCAGCTCCAAACACTTGCATGATACAAACTCCTGATGTTCCACATGGCACGTATCCATACCCTTCAAATTGCCACACACCAGAAGAATAATTATATCCCTACGCAAACAAAAGATTGAATAAAATTACAAGGTAAATAAAGGAATAATAATATGATGATAAATAGTTTTGTTAATGTTCTACACTAATAATGATTTCTGTTCGAGGCTTGGTTGGGCTATTTTTGGACAGAGGTTCGTCTGTGGAGTACACCCATAGCTTGTGGATGCCACTGAAGAAGCTATACCGATCAGTTTCAGGCAAGTTGTAAGGCTTTTGGATATGGTAAAAAGATGTGTTAAATGGGAGCTGTGTGAAGCCGTGAGTTGGATCTATTGGCCAGCCAATTGACTGGCAGATGAGAGGAAGAAAACTGATGGTGATTGGTAGAGCAAGGTGGGAAAACGAAGCCATCTCTTCTTTTCGAGAATGCACAGAGAACAGGAAGGAGATGTGAAATGAAGCACTGATCAAGTGAAGGTTGTTTTGAATAGTCGGGAGAGTGTGAAGCACAATAACTAACGACTAAGCTCATAGTAAAAGGTACTGAGAAATTAATTACAAAAAAGAAAAAGAAAAAACATTGCCCAAGTATATTAATTGTGGATTGTAGAATCGTTCATATATATGCCGAAAAAAAATCCACTTGTTTTTTTGTCATGAAAGTCCGATTTTTGTTTCACCTTTTCTAATGGGACAGTTGTTTTCTTCCATGATTATATATTACAAGCCGTTGTCCCTCGAGACAAAAGGGCATCTGTCTTTGTTAAAGACATGCAAATAGCTTCAGAATCTTGTGGCTATAAATTATTTATGTAGGGAAAAATCATATTCACGAGTCATTTCTATGGTTATTATTTAAATGTGCTCAGTTTTTAAAATCATAGATACCATACTAATGAGTCCCTTTCATCCTTCACGGATTCATATGTATCGTTAGCATTGATTTTTGAAATTAATTTAATTAGAATAAGTTGGCATATTGATCCGTCCAAACATTTATAATCACTAGATTAATCGAGCTATTGTTATGCCTTAATTTTTTTGGATACAATTACTTATAAAGTCATTCGATCTAAAAAATATCATATGATAAGGTGTTGGTTTTAAATTTGGCCAAATTAACCTTGGCACTTTCGATTAAAATAAATTTAAGGTCTTTTATCCAGTCTAGTCATTAAAATTACATTTATGTGACAGTTTACTTAGTTAAGAAATTGGATATAAAAGCTTAATTAAATCTTTTTTAATTAACGTGAGTGTCCGGGCTAATTTGTGCGCACCTCGACTAATCTCATGGGCCCTGAAGTTAACGATTATGTAAGCCTCCAGTGATCATGAGGTTTGTGAGACTCGAATTGATAACCTTTAAGGAGCAAATCTAAAGTCTGATTAATTAAGTTATACCCTTTAAAGTTTTAATTAAATCATCTTTAATTAAATGTAGGGGGTTCGCCTTAACAAATTTTGACCCAATGTGTAAAACTAGAGATACATTACAAACAAATGATAGAAAATAAAGAAAAATGGAACTATAAAGGGCTTTCACAAATAGAAAATATTTTAGTAATTTTACTCCATCAATTCCATATACATGAACAACTTTATACTTTAAATATTATACTTTTCAGAACCATTACATCTTTTTTAGAACCTTGATTCCTTTCCAACGAGATTCCATATAGTGAGAACCATCATCCTGCTCATAAACTCCACATTTGAAGTAGTGAGATTCCCCTCCACGTCCTTGTGCTTCATACACCAGAGCCCCGTCTATGTATATATGTAGTTTATCAGCATCAACGTCATGGATCACATTAACTCGAAACCATCTGTCATAAATGTTCTTGACAATGACTTTATCACTGTAATAATATAGGTCACCATTGTAGGTTCTAAGCATTAGGGTTGAGGCATGACCAGTTGCTCCAAAGACTTGCATGATGCACACACCAGATGTGCCGCTTGGTACGTACCCATATCCTTCGAATTGCCACACACCAGAAGAGTAATCGTATCCCTGTTAGCAGAAAGATAATTTTATACTTATAAACATAAGATTTATTGGTAATTTATATATCAAAACTGACCTTACATGCAGTTTTCCTATAACTATAAAGATAATTACAAATCCAAGCATTCGGTCTCTAAATTTATGAGTTTCAGCACAGCAGATCTCTTACCTGTATCCGGATCTCAGTACGAGGTCTAGTATGACTAGTAGGGAAATGAGGCTTGTCATTGGAGTAAACCCACATCCTACGAATGCCATTTTCGAAGCTGTATCTTTGATCCTCTTGCATATTATATGGCCACTGAACTTCGAAATTTGATTGATCTAGAGGAAGGGAGGTGAATCCTTTTGTGGGATCCATTGTTCTTGAAGCAATAGCTTGGTACGATATCAGGCTGAAACACAGAAGACTCAACAAAACAATACTTGAAGCCATTTCTTTTTTGCTAGCGAGCCAAGGCAAATAGAAGATGTTTTATGGGGTTTGGTTGAGGAAGAATCATGGTTAATATTCATCTATTTATAGAGATAATAGCTGGTATACTTTTGTATTGATAGGAGCATGCCCAGTTGAAGATTCCTTTGGATTATGTAAAAAAATGTATTGTGCAAAACAATTTTACGGCACGGTAGCATCCTCTAATAATAATTATTTTTAATAGGGTTGCCCATCAGTTTTTAAGCTTTTAGGAAAGGCCGAAATTTATTGCTATTATTTTTACAATGTGATGAACAAATTACTAGAAGAAAGGAGTTTAAAATTAAAAAGCAGCATGGATGAATCAATGAGATGACCATTACTCTCTTCTATCCCCATTGAATTAAACAAAGCAATGTAAAAAAAATGGCCTTCATACTCGGCAGCCTGCAGGGCACGATGAAGCAACGTGATCATCGTCTAAGAATTCATAAAATATGTACTGATTTAACCTTTGTGATTTGTGGCTTGGTTTTGGAACACTAATTTACTGGAAATTACTTGTAAAAAATTTATCTTAATTAAAAAAATATTTGAGAATCAAATTAAAAAAAATATAAAATTTTGCATAATTTATTAACAATAATTTATGAAAATGGAATAATGAAGCTTTGCACAGTGAAAAACTAACTATTTTTTAAGTAATACTTAATCATTTTGGCCAATGGCAGCAACTAGTAATTAATGGCATGAATCATTTGTGTTTTTAAGCCTAAAATCACCATCCTATATCATCAATTGAATCAAGAGACCACACATGTCGGTGAAAAATAGTGTCCTTGATGAATAGGTCGGTGGTTGAAGAAATTATTAATCTGAATTAAGGAGGGAAAAAAAATATTTAATCAAAACTTTTTTGCGTTTCTTTTTTATTTTACAAAAACATGCCTTTTCTATTAGAAATATTAATTTTAAACAAAAACTTGTTATAATTAAAAAAAAAAAAACAAGTTTTAATAGAGAAAACAAAAAAAAAACATGAAGAAATAATTTTGACTCAAATATCTTAAAAATATAAGAATGATAAATTTGATAAAAAGTTATATAAAAAAAATTACAATAAAAATAACAAAATAAACATTTTATTCGCATAGAATATTTACTATTAGCTTCATGTATTATTATTCAAAAACTAATTGTTAATATTTCCATAAAAACTATAATATTATTTAAAAATTATAACATAATCAAATAATTATTTTAATAAAATTATTTAAAGAGAGTCTTATTATAAAATCAAATCAAATAAAAAATTAAGAGACATTATAAAAAAAAAATATTAGGCCCACATGTTGTTTTATTTTTAAAAGAAATGGATGACATGTCATCCACCTCTATTATTTAAAAAATTAAATAAACAACACATCGCCCACCTACAACATTTTCAAATTATTGCATGTTGTTCAGGTGATTGAAAAATCATGGCTAGATTTTTGAACTCCAAAAACCCAAATTTAATTTAACCTAAAAACATGAAAAAAAAACATCAAACCAACCTCGAAAACCCTAATTATAATCATAAGAGACATTTTATTAGATAATAAACTCAAAAATCAAAAACATTTGTTAAGTCATGATCTATTTTTGAAGGTATAAACCACTTTCATTGAGTTCTTATCTTGGAGCTCAATTCTTCGCTACCAAAATTGTAGTTATTGATGGTTGTAATGTGGCCATCCAAGAGTGTTTTCTCTTCTCTTTTTTTTTTTTTTTTTTTTTTTTTTTTGTGACTCTCTCTTTCCTTTAACAATAGCAAGGGATTAAAATGTAAAACGAATAAAGTTTTATAATTAAAATATAAATGTTAAAAATAGAGATCAAATATGCAAAACATGAAACTTGAGGGACCAAATTGAGATTTTCCATGTCTTTTGTATGGTGTAATTGAAAAACGTTTTTTAATATCAATTTTGATCCTTAATCTTTTAATTATTATTTTAAAAACAATCTAAATTTCAAGATATTCGAACACATCTGATATGTGAGAGCAAGCAGATCAAAACATATACCAAGACATAGAATCATATGAACACACCTTGTAAGGATGAAAGTAAAAGGAGATAAAGTTTAGTGACCAAAGTGTAAATAAATAAAAAATTAGAGACCTATTCAATTCCCGTTGTGGTTGTGCCGGCTCCTGGGCCTAGGCCTAACCTTTCAGTTACTGATCTGCGGTTTAACATGGCTCAAACCACTCTGGATGGAAAGCAGAACAGGCTTAAGATTCAAAGATTTGGCTAGGATGAAAGGGTATGCTACTGTCTTTGTATGTGTCCAGCCACTAATACAGACAAGGGAGAAAGCAGCCCCAAGCGAGCCAAGGATAGCGACTCTATTATTGACACTCGGAAACGGGTCTGTACAGTTGATCCACTGCATGTTGAGGAGGAGGTAGCCAGCCTGAAATGGCCCCAACCCCATATATGAATATTTTGAGTTGGAATTGCCATGGCTTGAGGAATTCCCTGACAATTCAACACTCTGAAAGCGATCATGCAATCCTATTCCCAAGATGTTTTTCTTTTGCTTGAAACGAAGAACAACAAAGCTGAAATGGAGATGTTCCTTTGCAAGGGAAGGGGTCTTGAATCACTTCTTTATTAAACCGAACGGCACAGCTGAAATGTCAGATTAAACAGGTCAGAGGATGTGACAACTTTGAATTGGTTGGAGTTTATGCTAGCTGTGATGATGTTAGACGCAAAAATCAGTTTGCCTCCTTGCTTGGTGATATGTTATATTTCTCGCATCCTTTTTCTTAATTTGAGATGATTTCAATGCTCTCTTGCGTCTGAATGAGGAGAAGGGTTGATGGGTTATCGACCTAGGCTCCACAGGCCCTCCCTTCACATGGAATAATCACTGGAAGGGAGATGGTAACATTGAAGAACGACTGGATAAATTTCTTACTAATTTCTTACAATGCAGGAGAATTGTTAAGAGACAGTTTCGCTATGATGCCAGCTAGGCTTCTAATTGATGTTGGAGACTTGGAGCTGGGTTGTCGAATAGTGTTTGGTATTAAGGTTGTTGTGGCTGTGGTTTTTAAAAAATATATTTTATAAAAAATATTTTTAGTTAAGGTTGGTTTGGAAAAATATATATTTGTTTAAAACTGTTATTGAAATTGAGGTTGAACAAAAAGTAATTTAACGTATTTGGTTAAAAAAATACTTTTCAAATTGAGGTTATAAAATAATTAATATATATATATATTAATTATTTTTAATTTAAATATTGTAGATTTAACTACTGTTATTATATCATGAAATAAATAATATTGATATCAAATATTTTTTATTATTCCATTAAATTATATGCAATGTCATCACATACGAAATATATCCAACAAGGACTATATTTTCCATGGTTTCTTAAGCGCGCAACAACAAAAACTAGGGGTGATCATTTTCGGTTCGGTTTTTATCCAAAAAAGCAACCAAACCGAATTTAAAAAAAAAAAACCGAAACCGAACCGAAACTAGGTCAAACCGGTTTGGCTCGGGTATTTCGGTTTGGCTCGGTTTTCTCGGTTTTGGCTTAGTTTTTTCTGGTTTTGGCTCGGTTTTTTTCGGTGTGGTTCGGTTTTCTTCAGGCAAAACCGGTTCAAACCGGTTTGGCTCAGGTTTTCCGGTTTGGCTCGGTTTTCTCGATTTTGGCTAGGTTTTTTTCGGTGTGGCTCGGTTTTTTCGGTTTGGCTCGGTTTTGGCTTGGTTTTTTTTCCGGGTTTTTTTGGTTTCGGTTCGGTTCGGTTTTTTCAGTTTTTTTCTTATAAAACCGAAACCGAACCGAATCGGCCGTTTTTTTCAAAATTTTAATCGGTTTTTTTTCGGTTCGGTTTTTTCGGTTATTTTTTTTTCTGGTTTTCTCGGTTTAATCGATTTTTTGGTTTTTTTGCTCACCCCTAACAAAAACTGAATTTTTTGTTACGTCATCAAACGATTTCCTTCTAATTTTTTGAATAAAACACAATTAAAATAAAAATAAAAACTGAATTTTTTTTTTACTTGGTCAGACCCGGCAAGAACATAATTAGAATTGCGATCAAATTCCATAAATGCTACGTCATCATACGATATCCTTCTAATTTATGTAGTGTTATTAAATAATATTAAATACTAGTTTTTCGAGTACAACTCAATTTTTAAAAATAAATTTACAATTTCATTACGTACAAAATTCATTCGACAAGAACTACAGTTTCCATGATTTTTTGCGCGTGCAATAAAATTAGGTAAAATATTATCAGAAATAAAATTGAGATTACAGTACGAGTAAATTTAATTCACCTTAAACTAATTTTTTAAAAAAATAAAAAAAAATATTGTTCATGTTCACGTGAACAGTGCGAGTGAAATCAATTAACTGCACTGGTTTTTCAGGAAAAAAAACTAAACTTTTCACGTGAACAGTGCGAGTGAATTAATTCACTCGCACTGGTTTTTTGAAATAAAAAAAAAAACTGTTGTGGTTCCTCCCCCACGAGAAGCAGCAAAATGCTGTTTCTACAAAACGTGCGGCACCATCTTTGTTTTTAGTGGGTCCTACCACCATAAAGCACTTTTTTCTTCTTAACCAAACAATATTATGTGTGGTTGCGGGTGAACCTCACCCACAGCCACGTTACCAAACGGGCACTAACAATGAAAAACCAGCCACTACAGAAAATTTCAAAACACTCACGGAATATTTTGTTGCTATAAACACTATAATTATATTGGTGTAAAAATTAATCACTTATAGATCTACTTATAGAAACATATCTTCAAGAAATATCTCATCGTTGATATCATATATGTTGATAATTTTTATCCTTAATTTTTATACCGATAAATATAACAATAAAAAAATATTGTTGGTCCTTAAAAAATGAACCGACCAATATTTATAGTCAAATTCATAAATGAATATTAGCGACATAATATTGACTGATACTTTTGTCAACAATATATATGTCTCACTAATGTTTTCACCAACAGAATGTCGATGACATATTATATTGGTGATTGCATTAGGGTAGATCAAAACAGAAATTCCATCAATATTTACCAAAATAGTTAATAACTATCTGTAATTCTCATATGAAAAGATTGATCATTAACCGATAGAAATTCGTTAGTATGCACCAAAACATTAAATAACTCTATGTAATTATCCGATAAAAAAGTTGATCATTTACCAACAGAAATTTCATTGGTCTTTAAACAAAATTTTTTTAAAAAAAATGCTATAAAAACAATTTCACAATGGTATTAAACAACATCAAACAACTAATTTAAATTGAAAAATAAATTTTATATAATGTAAAAATCAATTATAAATGTATATAGGGGGAGGATAATGACTGTAAAAGTATGCATGATCTTTTTTTTTTTTTTTGCTTCATACATTACCTCGATTTCAACCCTTAAAACACCAACTCATTATTCAACCAGCTCCTCAACAACTGGTGATGGTTGACTCGGGCCGGATTGTGAGGTGCATATAGTCAAGATACTATAACATGATCTCATATCTCGAGCCATAGTCATAGAGATATTGTAAACCCAATCCCTATCGGGTACACTGGTTGCTTCAGCCTTCAACAACAAATCCATATCATATTTTAGATCAGTTGAAGGGTTTTATCCATGTTTTGCAAGCATGGCAGCGTTATATTATTCTTACACCATAGAAAACAAGTTAGAGATAAGGATGAAAAAACATTAGTTCATATAATTTACAGAAAGGTTTTGAAGTCTACTTACAATAAACGTCTCAGCTCGACTATCGACAAACTGTTGTACCCTTTTCTGTCTATCCTCCCTCCATATATGTGTTTCCATTTACAACTTCATCAAAGAAGGCTCGCACCCAAGATGTGTAGCCTGCAAAATAAATCCATCAGTTATTAGTTAATCACAAATTATAGGTACCATTTTAAGAAAAATACTTGAAATTAAAACAGGCTCTCTTACTAGGTGCCTTGTATGGTTTGTAAAAGAAAGCGACCCACCGATATGCTTGATAGTGAAATCATGAGTCTTCTTGTTTTAATTTGAGGACTCACTTTATGAATGCCTCTTAAAACCCTAAGACAATAAAACTCTAATTCTCTATCCTGGTTGCTCTCAATGATATGAAAAGGTCTAAAATTCTTTCACACCTCAAAGTCATTTGAGTTGGTTCTTCTCTTAGCGTAAGTGTATGTCTCATACTAGAAATCACTCAACCTGATTCAAGAATTTGTTAAACTAAAAAATTTTAAAACATTACAAAAAACATGTATACATCACACATTAAAACTTATTTAGTTACGATGTGACTTTTTCAGACTTGTCTTGCCACCCTTGAGTTTGCCTTATCCTACCAAATTTTTTTCTTGAAATCATTTTCATAAAATAATTAGTTTTTCAAATTTTAAAAGCATCTTCCATCCACTAAAATTATTGATTACGTACTAACTTTAAACTTCCCCCACCAAGCCTCAACCACAGGCCTCCATTCTGAATGATCTTTAAGTTGGCTCCATTGAAAAAAAGGCACCTCCAATGACATTTTCATCATCGATGTAATTATTCTCATAGCTTTTAGGTTTGTAAACCTGAAAATAAAATAATTAACTCCAACTTATATAAACATTTTAACATTAATTTAATATTATATTTGAACAAAATTAGATTTTATTACTTGTTTAAATTCGACTTTCATTTTGCAATTAACTTATTAAAATATGGATCCCTGGCATATGGGACCCTAGATTTGCAACTGATAGTTAATAAGCCAACGTCGTTAGATGGTATATTAGGTGCTTCATGATTAACACCTAAACGAACTGAAGAGTCAGAAACACTGCTGCTTAATAATGTAGTAGCGCTCCATTTTAACCTTATATTTCTCCCCAGCATCTAAACAGTATAACTAAATAACTAAGAATATTCAATTAAGATCAATCAATGTATTATGTTTTTTTTTAGCATATATCCATTTATAATATATGCTTTACGATAGAACTTGGTATGACAGTTGTTAATGGCATGCGTGTGAAGGCTAACCAAAGTCATCCGTTGCAACTGATTTCTCCATTCACCCCACTAAGGCTCTAGGGAGCGATGGTATGACATGAAATTTTTTCCAAGCTCATTGGGATACAATTGGTGGTGATATTTGTGCTGCTGTCAAGAGCCTTTTTAATGGAGGAAAAATTCTACGGAGCTGTGACGACATCCTTAATTCTAAGGTTAGTACTGTGGTGAAAAACATGACTCAATTGCGACATATTAGCCTCTGTATAGTCTTTTACAAAATAATATCAAAAGTGCTAGCTGCTGGATTGTGAACTGTCGTGAATGATGTAATAGGTCCTCATCAGAGTGCCTTCCTTCATGGAAGACTCATCTCTGATAATATTCTGATAGTACATGCGCTCATGCATCATCTTAAAAACTCTCAGACATGCCAATCTCATTATTGGGCAGTGAAGTTGGACATGCAGAAAGACTTTGATAGATTTTAATAGGAATTCTTGTGCCAAGTTATGCTAAGCTTGGCTTTTTTACCCCATGGATGCACTGGATCATGGAATGTCTGTATACCGTATCCTACTCAATTCTGTTTAATGGGCACAAGTATGGCTATTTCTCTCATACCATAAGAATTCGACAAGGAGACTCTCTATCTCCTCACCTTTTCCTTTTTTATGCAAATGGATTCTCGCATCTTCTGCCGCAATCAGAACATTATAATGAGGAAGGACAACAAATCAGGAAGATTCTCCGTTAAATCTCTATGTGGGTTGTTAAGTCCCATTCATTATCCTAACAATGACTTCTCTTTTGTTGGGATCTGGAAAGGTGTGGTCCCTCCTAAAGTGGAGATCTTTTGTTGGATGACTATTATTAACAGACTCAACACCCGAGGTGTGCTGGTTAGAAGAGGTGTTTTGGATAGCTCAGACTCTAACTGTCCTATTTGTTTAGTTGAGGAAGAGTCGGTTGATCATTTAATTTTACATTGCCATAAGCATTGGATTATCTGGTCCAAAATCATTAAGTGGTGGGGATTATCATGGTGTTGCCCAAAGAAGTTTTCAGGCTTATTCTCTTAGTGGACTTTCATGGTCCATGGTAAATTTCAAAAGAAAGCATGGTTGATGTTGTTTTTCTCAGTGGCATGGTCCCTTTGGCTTCTTTGAAATGACCTGATTTTTCAACAAAAGTCACCGAACTATGATTCAGTTTTCTTCCTTATCATCACTCGGCTATGCTTATGGTTGAAAACACTTCGTCCTGACTTTCCTTACTCCCCTTCAGACCTGTTAAGATCGGCAGAAGGTCTGATTCGTTGGTCCAATGTTCAGATTACTAGAACTGGTGTGATATGGTCTCCTCCAACCATTGACAGCTTCAAGTGGAACGTGGATGGCTCTTCTCTTAGAAAGCCTGGACTCTCAGGTATAGGTGGTGTCCTGCGAAACCACCATGGTCATCTCCTTGGTATTTTTTTCCTTGCCAGTAGGGATACTAGATTCGAACATAGCTGAACTGAGAACTGTTGTCAAAGCTGTTGAGCTCTCAGCCTCAAATTGTCTTCTTCATCATAAACATATTACTATTGAATTTGATTCTGCCAATGTAATCAGCTGGATGCACAATTCTCATAACAGGCCTTGGATGTACCGAGAGCTCTTCTCCACAGTTCAGAGATTGACTAGATTTTTTGGCTCAATTACTTTTTCTCATGTGTACCGTGAGAGCAATAGTCTGGCAGATTGTATGGCTAAGCA
>Ga0307518_10001720_pt1 | contig 16148 bp, 8 predicted proteins | sample 25_EM_MG_FD_203889 | JGI IMG/M metagenome (GOLD analysis project Ga0307518, IMG submission 203889) | Populus trichocarpa ectomycorrhiza microbial communities from riparian zone in the Pacific Northwest, United States - 25_EM | ecosystem: Host-associated > Plants > Roots > Unclassified | place...
CCGGCGCGCCTCGATCAGCGGCAAGGCCTGCTCCACGGCGCTGCCCACGATCTGCTTCAGGTCCAGTGTCGACATGTGCAGCTCGACCAGTCCACGCGTGACGCGCGAGACGTCCAGCAGATCGTCCACCAGCTCCGTCATGTGGCGCACCTGGCGCACGATGATTTCGCTGGCCATCGTGCGCGCCTTTTCATCCGCATGCCGCACGCGCAGCAGTTGCGCAGCCGTGCTGATGGGCGCCAGCGGATTGCGCAGTTCGTGTGCCAGCATCGCCAGGAATTCGTCTTTGCGCTGGGCCGCTTCGCGCAGCGCGTCCTCGGCCAGCTTCTGCGTGTGGATGTCGGTGCAGGTGCCCATCCAGCGCACGATGCGGCCAGTTTCGTCGCGGATCGGCAGGGCCCGTCCCAGCACCCAGCGGTACTCGCCCGAGCGGTGCCGCAGCCGGTACTGGATCTCGTAGGTTTCGCCCGTCGCAAGGCTGTTGTGCCAGGCGTGCCAGGCGCGGGTCTGGTCTTCCGGGTGGAACACGTCGTTCCAGCCCTCGCCATCGGTGGAGCCGGCCGGTACGCCCGTGTATTCGTACCACTGCTGGTTGTAGTAATCGTGATAGCCGTCCGGCAGCGTGGACCAGACCATCTGCGGCATCGCGTCCGCGATCGTGCGGAACTTCGCTTCGCTGTCGCGCAGCGCGATCATGCTGGCCAGCCGCTCGGTTGCCGTGCGCGCGCGCTCCGCCACTTCGCGCATCAGCGCGCAGTCTTCCGGCGACCAGTCGCGCGGCGTGGCGCTGTTGACGAACAGGATGCTGATCAGGCGGCCGTGTTCCGTCAGCGGGATATTGACGAACGCGGTCGCGCTGTGGGCATGCAGCGCCTCGGCGGCGGCAGCCGTGCGCGGGTCGCTGGCCGCATCGGCGATGACGACGACGCGGCCCAGCTTCATGTCGTCCACGTAGTTGCCGAAGTCGCCCAGCTGCAGGCTGCCCGCCAGCGACGCGATGCCCGGCGCCGTCCAGTCGCGCTCGAAACGCAGGCTGCCGGTCTGCGCATCGAACGCGCCATAGCCGACGCGGCTCACGCCCAGCGTCTCGCCCAGGATGCGCGCGGCCGTGTAGGCGATGTCTTCCGGCGTGCGCAGGTCGCGCAGCGCATCCGTCAGGCGGATCAGCGCGTCGCGCCGGGCGTTGGCCTGGACCCGGTCGGTCACGTCGACACCCTCGACAAAAATGCCTTTCACGGCACCTTCGGCCGTGCGGATGGGCTGGAACACGAAGTCGATATAGCGTTCCTCGGTCGGCCCGCCGGCGATTGCCTGCACCGCATACAGCGCGCTGCTGGCGGCCAGCGGCCGGCCGCTGCGATACACCTCGTCGAGCAGCGCCACATAGGCCCGCCCGGCCGTGCCGCTGAAGCACTCGGCCACGGAGCGGCCCACCACGTCGCGGTGGCCCGTCAGCCGCAGGAAGCCCTGGTTGAGCAGGTCGACGCGATGCTCCGGTCCCGACAGCATCGCCATGAACGTGGGCGACTGCTCGAACAGGTCGGCGAACTGCTGGCTCTCCCGCACGTTCTGCGCCTGCGCCAGCAGCTCGGACTCCATCCGCACCGTCATGGCGCGTGCCTGCACGACGGCCGTTACATCCTCCACCCGGTGGATGATGTGGGTCAGCCCGCCATGCTCGTCGAAGACGGGCGTGTTGACGGGGCTCCAGTGACGCTGCTCGAAGCCGCCCGGCACGCCGGCGATCGGAATGTCGTACTTCTGCACGGCCATCGTGTCCGGCGCGCCGTTCTGCCGCACCCGCATCAGCGAGGCGCGCAGGTTGGCCACGCCGTTCGCCTCGGGGTCATGCGGATTGTCGGGGAAGACGTCGAAGATATTGCGGCCCACGATGACTTCGCGCACCGTGGCGGTGGCGCGCAGGTAGGCGTCGTTGACGGCGACGATGGTGAACTCGGGCGAGAGCAGCAGGTAGGGGGCCGGTCCGGCTTCGAACACGCGCCGAAAGTCGGGTACCTGTGCGGGCACGTCGCCGGGCGCGGCCGGCGCCGGCTCGCGCGCTGCGCGGCGCCTCAAGTGGCGGGGCGCGGGCTGACTTCCAGCCTGATTGTCGGGTGAACTTGCAGTGGTCATGGCTGTGGAATATATGCGTTACGACAGCATGCCAGAATTTTGACTGCCTGTTGTTTATTGTGGTCGACCGGCGCCACGTTGGTCGTGCGCGCCATGCCATGGTATACTAGTGGGTTCAGTGCACCCGCACTCACAGTTTTTCTGTAAACACAACGACTATGTCAAATACAAAACGCGCAATTCGGAATATCGCCATCATCGCTCACGTCGACCACGGCAAAACAACTCTCGTGGACCAGCTGCTGCGCCAGTCGGGCACTTTCCGTGAGAACCAGCAGGTTGATACCCGCGTCATGGACTCGAACGACCTCGAAAAAGAGCGTGGCATCACGATTCTGTCGAAGAATTGCGCCGTCGAGTACGAAGGCACCCACATCAATATCGTCGACACCCCTGGCCACGCCGACTTCGGCGGTGAAGTCGAGCGCGTGCTGTCGATGGTCGACTCCGTGCTGCTGCTGATCGATGCACAGGAAGGCCCGATGCCACAGACGCGTTTCGTCACGCGCAAGGCACTGGCGCTGGGCCTGAAGCCGATCGTCGTCGTCAACAAGATCGACCGTCCGGGCGCGCGCGCCGACTGGGCCATCAACCAGACGTTCGAACTGTTCGACAAGCTGGGCGCCAACGACGAGCAGCTCGATTTCCCGATCGTCTACGCATCGGGCCTGAACGGCTACTCCGGCCTGACCGAAGACGTGCGCGAAGGCGACATGAAGCCGCTGTTCGAAGCGATCCTGCAGCACGTGCCAGTCCGTGACGACAACCCGGACGGCCCGCTGCAGATGCAGATCACGTCGCTGGACTACTCGTCGTACGTCGGCAAGATCGGCATCGGCCGCATCTCCCGCGGCCGCGTCAAGGCCGGCCAGGACGTCATCGTCGTCGATGGCCCTGGCGCCACCCCGATCAAGGGCCGCATCAACCAGGTCCTGAACTTCAAGGGCCTGGAACGCGTGCTGGTCGATGAAGCCGTCGCCGGCGACATCGTGCTGATCAACGGTATCGAGGAAATCGGCATCGGTTCGACCCTGTGCGCACCGGACACCCCGGACGCGCTGCCAATGCTGACCGTCGACGAGCCGACGCTGACGATGAACTTCATGGTCAACAACTCGCCGCTGGCCGGCCGCGAAGGCAAGTTCGTCACGTCGCGCCAGCTGCGCGATCGCCTGGACAAGGAACTGAAGGCCAACGTGGCACTGCGCGTGGCACCGACCGACGACGACACGATCTTCGAAGTGTCCGGCCGCGGCGAGCTGCACCTGACGATCCTGATCGAAAACATGCGCCGCGAAGGCTTCGAGCTGGCCGTATCGCGTCCACGCGTGGTCTTCAAGATGGTCGATGGCGTGCGTCACGAGCCGTTTGAAAACCTGTCGGTTGACGTGGAAGAAGCCAACCAGGGCGGCGTCATGGAAGAACTGGGCCGTCGTCGTGGCGACCTGCAGAACATGGAATCGGACGGCAAGGGCCGCGTGCGCCTCGAGTACCGTATCCCTGCGCGTGGCCTGATCGGCTTCCAGGGCGAATTCATGACCTTGACGCGCGGCACGGGCCTGATGAGCCACGTGTTCGATGCCTACGCACCGGTCGACAATACCCGTGGCGAAATGGCCGGCCGTCGCAACGGCGTGCTGATCTCGCAGGACGACGGCGCCGCTGTCGCCTACGCAATCTGGAAGCTGCAGGATCGCGGCCGCATGTTCGTGTCGCACAACGACCCGGTCTATGAAGGCATGATCATCGGCATCCACTCGCGCGACAACGACCTGGTCGTCAACCCGATCAAGGGCAAGCAGCTGACCAACGTGCGTTCGTCCGGTACGGATGAAGCGGTGCGCCTGGTGCCGCCGATCCAGATGTCGCTGGAATACGCGGTCGAATTCATCGAGGACGACGAACTGGTCGAAATCACGCCGAAGTCGATCCGCCTGCGCAAGCGCTACCTGAAAGAACACGAGCGCAAGAAGGCATCGCGCGACGCATAATACCCGTCAGTCCCTGACGAAGCCGCCGGCATCCGCGAGGAGCCGGCGGTTTTTTTATGGGCTGCCTGTCTGCGATGTTTTGCGCCACGTTTTGCGCCGCGTTTGTGCAAACGGCGCGCGCGCAAAATCCGGTCAAGAAATTGACCAAAACTCCCCGTTGATCATCATGCTGATTCTTTGAAATCACGTGCCTTTTTATCCGTATCCCTCCCCTAGAATAAAAAACAGCAGGGCAAGACAGCCCGCGAACACAGGCCGTTCAACGGCCGACACCGGAGGAGATAACGTGACCGAGCATTCGAATACCCGCCGTATCCACGCCCGCAACTGCCGCATGACCGCCTGCGCGTTTGCGGCGGCACTGCTCGCGGCGCAGGCCGCATTTGCGCAGGACAGCGCGACACCGCGCACGCCCGCATCGGCCAACGCCGATACCGCCGGCGCGAGTGGCGCGCAGACCAGCGGCGCCAGTGCGGCCCAGGGCCGCCAGGCCGGCAGCGGCGACCAGGGCAATGTCGTCATGGTGGTCGGCACGCGTAAATCCGTCGCCTCCGCGATCGATCGCAAGATCCGCAACGCCACGGTGTCCGACTCCCTGGTGGCCGAGGACATCAACCAGTTCCCCGACAAGAACGTGGGCGAGGCGCTGTCGCGCATCACGGGCGTGCAGTTGTCGCGATCCTTCGGCGAAGGCTCGCAGGTGGCGATCCGCGGCGTGGAGCCGGACCTGAACCGGGTCGAGATCAACGGCATGTCGGTGCTGAGCACCAGTGGCGGCGCGGGGCGGGGCGCCGAGCTGCGCGAGCTGGCCTCGGAACTGATCGAGTCGATCGACGTCTTCAAGGGCACCACCGCCGACATGACGGAAGGTGGCGTGGGCGGCACCGTCAGCATCAAGACGCGCAAGCCGCTCGACTTCAAGCAGCGCACCATCGCCACGACGATCTCGGGCGAGCATTCGACCAGCCGTGGCGGCGTCGATCCGCGCGCCAGCCTGCTGCTGGCGGACCGCTTTTTCGGCAACCGCCTGGGCCTGATGGCGAACCTCGTCTACGACAAGGTGCTGACGCAGAACGACTACGCCCGCAACACGTCGTGGCGCTTCCTGCGCGACTGGGACATGGCGGCCGGGAAGACGGTCGTCAGCAGGGACCCCGCGCTGGCCGCAATCAGCACGAAGGCGGGCTGCGACGGCCTGGCCGCGGCCGACAGGACCGCATGCCTGAACCAGTGGAACGACTACTCTCCCGGCATTCCCCGCTACGGCATCTGGACGCGCGACCACAAACGCTCGTCAGCCGAACTGACGGCGCAATACGAATTCGCCAGGGACTTCCGCGCATTCGTCAGCTACCAGGACAACAAGCAGGACCAGCGCCTGAACGACCGCAACTTCGGCACCGACTTCAACGACGTCAACCGCCTTGCCAATGCGGGCAATGCGCCCGTCTACAACGCCAGCGGCGTGCGGACCACGCCGGGCACCTGCATTCCCGCGACGACTACCGGCACGCCTGCCGGCGTGACAGTGCAGGACCATTACGTCACCGAGTACACGGTGGGCGACTGCCGCAACGTGGCCGGCCAGGGCGGCCAGGGCGCGTTCTATACGTCGGCGCGCGACTTCGCCCTCAACGTCCGCTCGAAATACTATTCGACCGGCTTCAATTTCAAGCGCGACCGGCTGGAAGCGGAGGGCCTGATCGGCAAGTCGAAGTCCGAGTACATCAGCCAGAGCAACAACGTCACGATGACGATGGACGCGCCGGGGCTGAAGGTGGGGCTGGACAACCAGGGCCTGCCCCACTTCACGTTCCCCGCGGCCTATTCGCCGGAAGACAGCGCTTCCTATACCCAGGTGCAGCTGCAGTACCGGCCCGAGGAAGCGTTCAATACGGAAGATCAGGCCAAGCTGGACCTGAAGTACCGGCTCGATACGCCGTTCTTCACGAAGATCTGGTTCGGCGCCCAGGCGCGCAAGGCCACGGCCAGCCAGTACAAGGGCGGCGGCTTCCTGCGCGATAACGGCGGCGATCTTGCCGGCGCGGGCGACGACGTCATCGTCCCCACCGCCAATGTCAACCAGACCCTGATCTACGATCCGCTGTGGCGTGGCACCCCGCGCGCGCCCGACCCTCGTTCGCTGCTCAATATCAGCAACGCGACCCGCTATGCCACGGCGGCCGAGATGGCAGCGCTGATCGATACGATTCGTACGCGTTCGCCCGGCACGTTCTTCAAGGGGTTCGACGGCGTCGGCAACCTGCCTGCGGGCTGGATCGCGCCGAGCTATGCGGCCGCCGCACCGTTCTTCGACACCTCGCATTTCAATCACGACTATGTCCAGAACGCGCCGGGCAGCGATGGCCGGATGTATGCGCAGATCCCGACTTATGGCGCCGAGGAGCGGGTGCGCTCCGGGTACGGCCGGCTCGACTTCGACACCGAGTTGTTCGGCTACGCGATCAACGGCAATGTGGGCGCGCGCTATACCCATACCCGCGCTGTCGCGACAGGATCTTCGCAAAACAGGGTGCGCGTCGCCACCCCGGGCGGCACGACCGGCTATCTCGATTACATCGTGTCGAACAGCATCGCCAGCGTGGCCAGTTCGTATCACGACGTGCTGCCCAGCGCGAACGCCATGACGTGGCTCATCCCCGATATCTTCCTGGCGCGCGTCGGCTGGGGCAAGGTGATGTCGCGGCCCCGCATCGACCTGCTGGCGCCCAACGCCACCTGTACGCTGAACAGCGGCAGCAGCGCCTTCGGCGGCGATGGCACCGACGACTGCACGGCCGGCAATCCGGACCTGAAGCCGTTCCGCGCGACGAACACGGACCTGTCGCTCGAATACTATCCGGGGCCGGACACGCAGGTCAGCGTCGCATTCTTCAAGAGGAACATCTCCAGCTACATCCTGGAGAAGCAGCTGCAGAAAGGCGTCGACGTGTTCCACGACGGCAGCCGGTGGGACGTCACGCAGCCCATCAACGGCAAGGGCGCGACGACGAAGGGCATCGAGATCACCGCGCGGACGGCCTTCACATTCCTGCCCGGCTGGCTGGGCGGCTTCGGCGGCGACGTCAACTACACGCGCATGACCTACAAGTATGCGCAGGGAACGGAGCGCCTGAATATCCTCGACGGCACGGTGCTGCCGTATCCCGGCCTGTCGAAGAACAGCTATAACGTGGCGCTGTGGTACGACCGCGGGCCGGTCAACGCCCGCGTGGCCTACAACGCGCGCGACCGCTACTACACGGGCGGCAACGACGTGTCGGGCAACCCGAACTTCCAGGAGAAGACGGGCTACCTCGATGCCAAGTTCCAGTACCGCGTCAACGACAACGTCACGCTGTCGATCGAGGGCAAGAACCTGACGGACCAGGAAGAGATCACCGACGCGGGCGACCTGTTCCGCGTCAACGAGCTGGCCTTCTCGGGGCGCCGCTACTACGCCAGCGTGTCGCTCAAGTTCTGACCATGCGTCGTTCGACGTCCAGCGCCGCGGGCCTTGTGCTCGCGGCGTTTTTCGCTGCCGCCACTGCGGCGCCCGCGTGCCACAATCCGCTGGCGTCGCGACATGCGATTGGATTATCCGGGTACGCTGGTGCGTGTGCGGGGGCACATCCGAATGCCGGACCTGACCCCGATTCAGGTCAGGGCCAGCCACGCATCCCGATACGCGGCCAATCCACGCAATGCCAGTGGCGCGACGACGGTGGACTGTACGGAGGGCACGCTGCCCCAGTGCGCCAGCATCCAGCCGCCGCAGGTCGTGCCGCTGGCGTCGTCGGTGACGGCGATCGGCTGGCCCGGACGCAGGGCTGCCAGCAGCGGCGCGAAGTGCGGGTTGCCGGTGAAGCTGCCTTCGACCACGACGGCGCCATCGGCACCCAGCGCGGTCAGGCAGTAGTCGCTCATCAGCACAACGTACAGCGTCGCCAGTCCGCTGCGTTCGCCGTCGTTGACGGGCGCCGGACCGGCGATGCGGCCGGCGCGACCGGCGAATGGACCGCCGGTGCCCGCGAAACCAGGCAGCGCGTAGGTGCCAGCGTCGATCATCCGCTGCAGCGCGCCCGCACCACAGGATGCCGGCGACGATCCGGCCAGTTCTGCGAATTCGCGTCCGCCCATGAAGCGCATGCAGGGCACGGCGTCGCCCTGCGCGCTGGTGTTGGCCAGCATGTCGGCATCCTCGCGCAGGCCGTCCAGTGGCCTGCCCGGCGCGGCGGCGATGACCCACGTGCCCGTCGACAGCACGGCCGGCGCGCTGGCGCCGCCCAGATGCCGCAGCAGCGACGCGTTGCTGTCATGGATGCCGCAGACGACGCGGCAACCGGCCGGCAAGCCGGTCTGCGCCGCCACTGCGGGCAGGATCGTCCCGAGCGACTCCCACGCGCGGCGCAGCGGCGGCAGCAACGGCTGCCAGCCCATCCCCTCGACCAGGGCCGAATACTGCTGGCGGTCCGGATCCCACAAGTCGGTATGGCAGCCCAGCGACGTCACTTCGCCCGCCGCGACGCCGGACAACCGCCATGCCCAGTACTGCGGATACATCAGGAGATGGCGCACGCGGCGCAACGCCGTCGGATGCGCTGTCGCCAGCCAGGCCAGTTGACGGCCCAGATTCAGGCCGGCCGGCAGCCGCGGCGAGCGCGTTTGCGCATAAGGCGGCCGCACCGCCAGGTAGTCGGCCAGGGGCGCCGCCGGCTCGTGTTCGTAGTCCGGGATCGGCAGCACGAGACCATGGTCGTCCACCAGCGCCGCCGTCGCGCCATGCGTGACAGGCACGATGGCATCGATGGTGGCGATGGCGGCGAACGCGCGCAGGCCACCCAGCATCCACTGCCAGATGCCCTCCACATCATGGTGCGGATAGGGGCCGTCGCGCAGCACGGCATTGGCACGGCGCTGCTCCGCCAGCAGGCGACCGGCCGCGTCGATCAGGGCCAGCTTGACGTTGGTCTTGCCGATATCGAGGACGACGGTCGCCGTCATTTCGCCACCCTGCGCCCGCGCAGCAGGCGTGGCAGCGCGATGGTCACGAGCAGCAGCAGGCCGACGACGATCGTCATGTAGATGCCCGGCACATTCGCCAGCGACAGCCCGTACGTGACGGTCCCCAGCGTCAGCACCGCCAGCAGCACGCCGCCGATGGTGCCGGCACCGCCGGCGATGCTGACACCGCCCAGTATCACCATCGTGATCACTTCCAGCTCCCAGCCCATGGCGATATTGGGCCGCGTGCTGCCGATGCGGCCTGTCAGCAGATAGGCCGCCAGCCCGGTCATCGCGCCCGTCAGCATGAACAGCACGAGGCGGTAGCGATCGACTTCGATGCCGGCAAAGCGCGCCGCCACCGGGTTGTTGCCGATCGCGTAGATGCGCCGTCCCCAGCGCGTGGCATGCAGCACCACCGCGAAGAGTGCCACGAATACCAGCAGCACCACGAATTCGCGCGGGATCATGTCGAAGAAGTAGCCCTGGCTCCAGTCGGCCATCGACTGCGGGTAGCCGGTAAAGGCCTTGTCGCCGAGGACAACGCTGGCAAGGCCGCGGAACAGCGACACCGTGCCGATCGTGACGACGATGGAAGGCAGTGCGAAGCGCGTCACCAGCACGCCGTTCAGCAGGCCGCACGCGGTGCCGGCCGCCAGTGCGACGGGCAGCAGCAGGGCGGGCGGCACACCGTGGCTGTGCGCCAGGCCGACGGCGACGGACGACAGCGCGAGGATGCCCGAGACGGAGATGTCGATCTCCCGGCAGATGATCAGCAATGCCATCGGCAGCGCAATGAGCGCCTTCTCGCTGAAGTTGAACGTGCCGTCGGCCAGGTTGTACGGGTCGAGGAAGTTCCGCACGAAGATGCCGTTGACGAGAAACGCGACCACGAGAAGGAGGGCCAGCAGCATTTCCCATTTGCCCAGCAGGGCGCCCAGCCGGAAGCGGGGGCGGTCGTGGATCGTGTAGCGCGAGCTCGAGGTGGCGGTCATGTCGATGGTCGATGAGTTCATGCGGCACCTCGCCGGAGCCCGTGCAGCGGCAGGATCTGGCGCCCGCCATGCCTGCTGTCGCGGGCATTGATCAATACGGCGGCCAGGATCACGAGCCCCGTCAGCGCGCTTTGCCAGAACGGCGATACCTGCACGACGGGCAGCGCGTTGCCGATCACGGCGAGGAACAGCGCGCCCAGCACGGCGCCCGTCACGCTGCCCGTGCCGCCGGCGATGCTGATGCCGCCGATGACGCAGGCGGCGATCACGGTGAATTCAAAGCCATAGGCGATCTCCGTGTACGCAACGGCGTAACGCGCCACCCACAGGTAGCCGCACAGGCCGGCCATGGCGCCGGACAGGCCATAGGTCCAGAACAGCCGGTGCGCCATCGGAATGCCGACATAACGGGCGCATGAAGGCGCATTGCCGATGGCGTACAGGTCGCGGCCGAAACGGCTGTGGCGCGCGATGAACCATGCGGCCAGCACGGCGGCGGCCGCGATCCAGACGAGGTGCGTGACACCGAGCAGGCGCGTCAGGGGAAAAGCGATGAAGGGCTGCGGCATCTGGTGCGACGATACCCACGCGCCGCCCGACAGCACGAACACGAGACCGCGATACACGCTCATCGTGCCCAGCGTGACGACGATGGGCGGCAGCTCCAGGTAGCCGATCAGCCAGCCGTTGACGAGGCCCAGCACGAGGCCGATGGCGGTGGCGGCCAGCACCACCGCCATCAGCGGCAGGGTGGGATGGCGCGACGCCAGCAGCGCGGCCATCATGCCGCACAGCGCCAGGTTCGACGCCACCGACAGGTCGACACCGCGCGTGACGATGACCAGCATCTGCGTCAGCGCCAGCATGGTCAAGAGGGTGCTGTCGGTCAGCAGGTTGGACAAGCTCGCGGGGCTGACGAATACGGGCGAGCGCAGGCCCACCAGCAGCACCAGTACGACGATGGAACAGGCCAGCAGCGCCTCCCGTTGTTTCAGCATTTTCATGCGGCCTCCTGGACGGCGGTCGCGGAGCCCGATGCGGCGGCGACGATGTTTTCCGGGGTGGCCTCCGCGCGCGCGAATTCGCGCTGCACGCGGCCCTGGTGCATGACGACGATGCGGTCGGCCAGCCCCAGCACCTCGGGCAGCTCGGACGACACGAGGATGACGGCCAGGCCCTGGCTCACCAGCTGGCCGATGAACCGGTGCACGGCGGCCTTGGAGCCGATGTCGATGCCCTTCGTGGGCTCGTCGAGGATGATCACCTTCGGATTGGTGGCGAGCCATTTGCCCAGCACGACCTTCTGCTGGTTGCCGCCCGAGAGTTCGGCCACGTGCTGGCACAGATGGCTGGCCTTGAGCTCCAGCTGTTCGCCGTAGTGGCGGGCGATCGCGTTTTCCTGCGCACGCCGGCCGCGCAGGAAGAAGCCGATGCGGTCGAGAATGGCCAGGGTGATGTTGTGCAGGATCGGCATCGTCAGGTGCGCGCCCTGGTGCTGGCGGTCCTCCGGCACGTACGCGATGCCGTGCCGGATCGCATCGGCAGCGCAACCGATGCGCACCGGCGCGCCATTCAGCGTCACCGTGCCGCGCGCCAGTGGGCTCAAGCCGAACAGCGCCTGCATGACCTCCGAACGACCGGCGCCGACGAGGCCATAAAAGCCCATGATCTCGCCCTGGCGCAGTTCGAAACTGACGCCGTCGAATTCGGTCGGATGGCAGAAGTTCTGCACTTCCAGCAGCACCGGGCCCGGTGTCACTTCCGCTTTCGGGTAAGCCTCGTGCACGGCGCGGCCCACCATCAGCGCGACGAGCTCCGCTTCCGTCACGTCGGCGATGCTGCCGGCCGCGACATACTGGCCATCGCGCAGCACCGTGTAGCGGTCGGCCACGGCAAAGATCTCGTCGAACTTGTGCGTGATGAAGATGATGGCCGTGCCTGCCGCGCGCAGCTGCCGGACGATGCGATACAGCTCGCCGATTTCGCGCTGCGACAGCGCGGCCGTCGGCTCATCGAGAATGACCACGCGGGCCTGCTGCGACAGGGCCCGCGCGATCTCCACGAAATGGCGCTGCGCCACAGACAGGTCTTTTACCTTGGCCCGCACGGGCAACGCCACTTCAAGGCGCGCAAACAACTGCTCGGCCTCCCGCTCGATGCAGCCCCAGTCGATGCGGCCACCTTTCACGGGCTGGCGACCCACATAAATGTTCTCGGCCACCGTCAGCTCGTCGAACATCACGCTTTCCTGGTGCACGGCCGTGATGCCGGCCGCCATCGCATCCTGCGCGTTGGCGAACGTGACGGGCAGCCCCGCCAGCAGGATGCTGCCTTCGTCGGGCTGGTAGATGCCGGTCAGCGTCTTCACCAGCGTGGACTTGCCGGCGCCGTTCTCGCCGATCAGCGCCATGACTTCGCCAGCGCCCACCGATAGCGCTACCTTATTCAGTGCGACGATGCCCGCAAAGCGCTTGCTGATGCCCGTCAGTTGCAGCACGGGTGCTGCCGCGTCGTGGTGCGCGGCGGCGTGCGCATGCGCGCCCGGCGCCGCCGGATCATGAGAGTTCGCTGCCATAAATCTAAAAAATCTTCGAGAACTGGTCGACGTTGGCCGCGTTGTACGTGAACGGTTCGGCCATCGCGGCTTCACCTTTCGCGTCGATGGCGATGCTGCCCATGCGGCCCGCGTCCACCTTGCCGCCCGCCTTGGCGTCCGGCCGGCCCTTGACGAAATCGTAGGCGGCATACGTGGCGGCATACCCGAGGTCGATCGGATTCCAGATCGCGAATTCCTTCACGGCGCCGCTCTTGACGTGGCCCGCCATTTCGGAAGGCAGCCCAAGGCCCGTCACGTACACTTTACCGACGAGCTTCTCGTCGACGACGGCCTTGCCGGCAGCGTTGATGCCGACGGTCGTCGGCGCGATGATCGCCTTCAGGTTCGGATAGCTGCGCAGCAGGCCCTGCGCCTCGCGGTAGCTTTTGTCGGACTGGTCGTCGCCGTACACCGTGGCGACCAGCTTCAGTTTCGCGAACTCCGGCTTGGCCAGCTCGGACTTCATCACGGCGATCCACAGGTTCTGGTTCGTTGCCTGCGCCGAGGCGGACAGGATCGCGATCTCGCCGGCACCGCCGATGGCGCTGCTGGCCATCTCCAGCTGCTTGCGGCCGATCAGCTGCGCGTTCGACGGGTTCAGTTGCATCACCCGGCCCTCCGGCGCCAGGCCGCTGTCGAACGAGATGACCTTGATCCCCCGCTGCATCGCCTTCTTCGCGATCGGTACCAGCGCGTTGGGGTCATTGGCGGAGATGACGATCGCATTGACCTTTTGGCTGATCAGCGAGTTGATGATGTCGATCTGGCCTTCCGCGCTGGGTGTCGTCGGTCCCGTGTAGATGATTTCGACATCCTTCAACTGCGCGGCCGCTTCGTTGGCGCCAGTGTGGGCGGCATCGAAAAAGCCGTTGCCCAGGCTTTTCACGACCATCGCGATGCGGATCTTGCCGTCGGCCGGCGCGGCGGGCTTGTCACCGCAGCCGGCCAGCAGGCCAAGGATCGCCAGCGACGCGACCAGCGTCCGGCGTTTGCATGCATGCGGGCTCGATGCGAGGGGGCTCAATGGGATACCTCCGCCTGGTACAGGCTCTGGGCATGCAATTCGAACCCGTACGGGAACGACATCGGCGGCTGCGGCGCCGGCACGGCTTCCGGCGCGACGGTGACGACCTTCACGCCGGACTGCTCCAGCAACTGCACGGCCGCGTCGGACGCGTAGGTATCGGTGATGACGGTGGCGACGCGATCGAGACCGCACAGGATCAGCCCCGCCTTCTTGGCGAACTTCGAGCTGTCGGCCAGCACGATCAGTTCCTCGGCCTGGCCGATCAGGCGCTTCTCGGCCTGGATCAGCAGCGGGTCCGCCTCCATCAATCCCAGCAGCGACAGGCCGTAGACGCTCATGAACATCTTGGCCGCGTAATGGTGCTGCGTGATGTCGTTGTCGAACGGCGAGAGGATCACGTTCTGCTCGCGATAGACCTTGCCGCCGGGGAGGATGATTTCGTTCTCGCTGGAGACCAGCAGGCGCTCGGCCATCAGGAAGGAGTTGGTCAGGATCTTGAGGTGTTTGTCGACCAGGAACTCGGCCATCATGAAGGTCGTGGTGCCGCCGTTGATGACAATGGTTTCGCCTTCGTCGCACATGCCCGCGGCGCAGCGGGCGATGGCCCGCTTGCGCTCGGCGAAGCACTGGATATTGTGCTCGAACGTTTCGCTCGTCAGCGCGAAGTTGCGCTTCTTCTGCGCCAGGTTGGCGGCGCCGCCGCGGGTGCGCGTCAACAGGTTGCGCGCGGCGAGCCAGCTGATATCGCGGCGCACGGTGGCCGGGGAGGCGCTGAGCCATTCGACCAGTTGGGGCACACTGGCGTTCTGGTGCTCGGCGAGCAGTTTGAGCAAACGTTTACGGCGCTTGTGATTAACCATTGTCGTCTCCTTTTGTGTTGATCCTACTTCTCAGGCGGGGCCCGGAGTGGTCTGTTTGTTAACGGTAGAGGCTAAACACTTCAATTTCGATCGTCAATCATCATGTGCTCAATACCGTGATTATTTGCCCACATTGCCCCCAGGGCGCTAGGCGCGAATGCGCGTTTCGATCATCCTTATGATTAATTCATTCTTGGTCATCAGGTTGAGCGCTGGCGCATTGACACCCCGAGGGCCGCTGTTTTCTACTGACTGCGCTTGCCACGACGGCACCGGCCCGGGCAAAACAGAACGCAAATCAACGACGGAGAACGTATGACGGCATCGCATGAAGCAGCGCCAGGAAATGAGCAGGCAGCGAACGAAAACCCCCCCATCGCATCGTTGTGGGACGACGCCAAGGCGGCCACGATGAGCGAGCCGGAGCTGCTGCTGTACCGCTCGAATCTGCTGGGCTCCGACCTGCGCATCACCAATTTTGGCGGCGGCAATACGTCGGCCAAGGTGATGATGGACGATCCGCTCAGCGGCGAGCAGGTCGAAGTCCTGTGGGTCAAGGGCTCCGGCGGTGACCTCGGCAGCATCAGGCTCGATGGCTTCTCGACGCTGTACATGGACAAGCTGCGCGCGCTGAAGGGGCGCTATCGCGGGCTGGCGCTGGAAGATGAAATGGTGGCCTACCTGCCGCACTGCACGTTCAACCTGAATCCGCGCGCGGCCAGTATCGACACGCCGCTGCACGCCTACATCGACCGCAAGCACGTCGATCACATGCACCCCGACGCCGTCATCGCCATCGCGGCCTGCGCCAACAGCCGTGCGCTGACGCAGCGCATCTTCGAGGGCGAGCTGGGTTGGCTGCCGTGGCAACGCCCCGGCTATGACCTGGGCCTGAAACTGGAAGAGGTGTCGCGGGACCAGCCGCACCTGAAGGGCATCATCCTGGAAGGTCACGGCCTGTTCACGTGGGGCGACACCGCCAGGGCCTGTTATGAAAACACGCTGGCGATGATCCAGCGCGCCGAGGAATGGCTGGGTGCGAACGTGAAGCAGCCCGTGTTCGGTGGCGCCGCCGTCACGCCGCTGCCGGCCGAACAGCGCGCCGCCTTCGCCGCGCGCCTGATGCCTCTGCTGCGCGGCAAGATCAGTCAAGGTGGGGACAGACGCGAATACAAGCTGGGTCATTTCGATGACTCGGAAGCGGTGCTGGAATTCGTCTGCAGCCGCGACCTGCGACCGCTGGCGGCACTGGGCACCTCCTGCCCCGATCACTTCCTGCGCACCAAGATCCGCCCGTACGTCATCGCGTTCGACCCCGCGAGCCCGGACTTCGACCAGGCCGTGGCCAGCCTCGATGACGGCCTGGCGCGCTACCGCGACGATTACGTGGCGTACTACGAGCGCTGCAAGCACGCCGACAGTCCGGCCGTGCGCGACGCCAATCCGGTCATCTACCTGATCCCCGGCGTGGGCATGCTGTCGTTCGCCAGGGACAAGGCCACGGCCCGCATCGCCGGCGAGTTCTATGTCAACGCGATCAAC
>Ga0307518_10001721_pt1 | contig 16146 bp, 7 predicted proteins | sample 25_EM_MG_FD_203889 | JGI IMG/M metagenome (GOLD analysis project Ga0307518, IMG submission 203889) | Populus trichocarpa ectomycorrhiza microbial communities from riparian zone in the Pacific Northwest, United States - 25_EM | ecosystem: Host-associated > Plants > Roots > Unclassified | place...
TTTTCTTGACTTAGATTTCCAGAAAGGTATGGATGTTAGCTTTCTAATGCCACTGGAATCACTTCGTTTCGACTTTTAGAGCTCACGCTCTGCACAAAACATCGACTGAGGGTCAAATCTGCCAATTGCCTCCAATTTACTCCTTTTTGCATCTTTCATCTAAAGGTGCCTTCAAAACATAAAACAAAGAATATCAAGGCATTTTATACATAAAACAATAGGCAAAACACTAGTTAAATGTGAGTGAAACTATCGAATAATATGGTTACATCAGTGGAGTTTGTGTATTCTTCTTGTTATGTTATGGTATATGGTAATGAGTTACTAGCATATTTAATTTATTAATTAGAGATGCTAGATTTTGATATAATATTGAGAATACACTGGTTAGCTCAACCTCATGCATGTTTCCTTGGATTGTTGGGGGTAAAACATTGACATTCAGGATTCCAAATTAAGGAACCAGAGTTTTCTTTTCAACATGGTTTTAGCAATTACTAGCTAGATGAATGGTGAGGAAAAGATTTCAATGTTATTTAGCTTATGTACAATATGTTAGAAAAGAAATCCCTAACTGGATCAAGTTCTTGAAGTTATAGAGTTCTTAGATGTATTTCCTGATGATTTGCCTGGTTTGGCACCTGTTGTAAAGATTCAATTTTGTATTGATTTAGTTCCCCATGCACATTGAACCTACATATCTATGGCACCATCATAATTAAATGAATTGAAAGGTAAATTTCAGGATTTGATTGATAGAAATTTTATTTGTCCTAGTGTTTCTTTTTAGGATGCATCAGTGCTGTTTGTGAAGAAAAAGATGGTTCTTTGCAACTTTGTATTGATTATGAATAGCTGAATCGAATAACTATTCGTAACATGACATGTCTTACAAAGTTCAAACTGAAAGGATTATGGATGGTCAAGTGCAAAAACTTTGTTATAAAGAGATTTTATAGGTAAAAGTGATTTGGAGAGGTCACTCTAATAAAGAAGTAACTTGGGAATTAGAGGAAGATATGTGTCGAAAATATTCATAGATGTTTGAAAAAGCTAGTACGTACATGAGTTGAATTCGAGAATGAAGTTATTTTAACATAATTTTTTATTTTGTAAGTCTTAGACCATGAGTTAAGCTGATTATTATTAGCCCATAAGTTTGGCACAAGTCTTGGTATATTCTAGTATATTTGTTCGGGCTTCACTGCGGGTCAAATTATTTTTTTCTAGACTTATAAAAAATGTTGAGTGTGAAGATTGTTTTGACAATATTATTAAATCCAATCAAATAATTCGATCTTGAAACCAACCAATCCAGCTCTTTACCTAGCTCGAGTTTCGATTAAACCGCATGAGAGCTGATCTAAAGTAAATTATTCAATTTAATAGGTTCAAAGATAATTTGAATAACCGGTAAAAACATAGCATAACTTTTTAAAAAAACTTTACGACGACTATTTTTTTTATATTGAGACGATGTCAGATTGGATCGACCTCGGTCACCCTACAACTTGAGTCATAGACTTCAAAAGGTTTAATAACTTTTTTATTTTTATAAATTATTTTTATTTAATTTTATGATAACATTATATGCTTTCAAAATTGAGCATCAACGCTAAAAGATATTTATTCGAAATCATGATAACCCTATAGAAAGTAGAAAAAAATAAACCATAAATTTCATTTCTCAACCAATCTAATATTGAATAAGAGTGAAATAAAAAAAATTAAAGGACCAGAAACTAAAAAAAAAAATCAGGTTTGATGGGTAAACCCACTTAACTCATGAATTGGATAACTCAAGTTAACACGCCAAACCCGCAAACTGGATAATGGACTCCATTGAGATTAACAACTTGTGTTTTTTTTTTCCTAAACTATTGTTTATTTAACTATATGATAACAAAATTAGATGATCGTAAAATTAAGCGTTAAACCAATACTAAGATTTTTTTAAAAAATTCTGATAACCTTATAGAAAACAAAACAAAATAAATTATGAAACTCAATTCTTAATCAATGTATCAAAGAATAAAATTGAAAAAAAAAATTATAAAAAAAAAAGTTAAACTCTTCTTACACATCAACGGGCCTACGGACTTTCTGAAATTTAATAACATGTTTTTTTCCAAAATTATTTTTTAACTATATGATAAAAAAAATTAGATGATCACATAATCGAGTTCAATTAGAAAAAGAAAAAAAGTACCTCTCTAAACCCGCAAACAGTGGCAATTAGGGTTATCTCGTCAAACTTACAAAGCAAATTATTAACTTCACAAAGTTTAATATCCTTATTTTTTAAAAAATATATTTTTTATTTAACTAAATTATTATTTTTTAAATAGACCATATTGCGATGCTAAGATATTTTCCGATACTAACCTGTTGCTGAGATATTTTTTTAATATTGCAATAACCATAAAGGATAAATTAAAATAAATTATCTATTCTAAATCTTCATAAACACACCTTATAAAGATTAAATTAAAAATAATCAAAATACAAAAAAAAAACATTATAGATTATTATTCTTATAACATTATAGAAACATTGTATTTACCGCATCTTTTAGCTTTATTTATAATTTATAATAATAATACGCGCGCGTGCAGCCACCTCTTCGCACACTTTCACTTCTTCATTGTTTTATTTTCCTTCTTCTTTCCCTATGTTTCCCCAAACTCTAAACAATCAACTAAGTACTATATATAATTCCTTGATCTATGTGCCGGTCACGTGCTCAAATTTGAGTCGTGACAAACAAGAGCTATGAAATATCAGGAGACAGCTGTTTCGCATTGTGGGTATTTGATTTCCCCTGGCTAAAAGAAGAAGGCAGCAGCATGCATGATCTGATCAAAAGCTAAGGAGGAATGCAATATGGTGCTTCGAGGGCACGATATTCTCCTCATCTGATCTCCATCACAGTTACAACACCCGCCGCTGAATTTTCTGGAGCTCCCTGCGCCAAAACAAAGGTGCCCCGCGGGCCTAGCTTAGCTAACACTATATTTTTCTTTTATTTGCATTATTAGAACTCATGCTCCAACATTAGTTATGTTGCGATTTGTGTTGTGGCAGCTGAAGGTGACCGTGTTCTTGTCTTTTTCCATTCTCTGGTAATCCCCTATAATTCCTTTGGGAATCAAGAATAAGATTTTCCTTTGCTGAGGTGCACCTGATCGATGATGATCATGCACTGATCTGAAATATATAGAAATGGGCTCACCACATGCCATGTTTCTGCGTGAATAATTCAGTAAGCCGATCGAGCTACTGGAGTACTTGCTTTATGTCAATTACAAAACCTATGCATGTCATCAATCATCATTATTCATTGATTTCAGGGAGCACTGTTGTATTTAATACAACATAACTAGTTTCCTTGTTCGTTGATTACTTCACGGGGAGTTAAAGTGTAGGAAGTGCTTAATTATGGAGGAGATGGAGTCACATTTTGCAACAAGAAAAAAACGAAAGCATAATAATTAATGATAATGATGAGGGAGGGAGGGGTCCCCAGTAGGTTCTACTCTTCTACTCGTACCCGAGCTTGCTAGCTAGTTGCTTCCATGGCTATCCGTTGTGCCGACACTACTACTTTCTACTTTCGCTAAATACTCCTAGCAGTGTGTGTATATGTATATATACATATGTCGGCTGATGTATGCATATTGCATGCATGCATGATAAGAGAAGATATATTAATTAATTATCAGTTTATGGGAGCTGGTGTGTTTCTTCTTTTCTTGCCCAACTGCACTAGATTTATTTATCCATGGATGGGACAGCAGAGTTATGTGCACGAATGCGAGGCATGCATATGTAAGGACAGGTGCATTCTAGGTAAAGATTTTTAAAAGGAGATAACCTTTAATTCTATGCGTGTTTTTTTTTTTTTTTCCGTCTGCGTTGTTAGGGTAATGCGCATGAGCTTGTAAGATTGGGGTTGTGATCTAACTAGATTACCATCTAAATATTTTTTTTTTAATAAGATGGATGATGTGTCTTCTATCAATTTTAATTCCAACTATTGTGGGGTTACAGTTATTGGGTTCAAAAAACTTATTTTTATTTTTCTTTTACTTGTAAAAAACTAAATGAAAATACATATTATAGAAACTTTATTAAAGTTATTTTTAGTCCAAACACACCCTCCAAAACGATCCTAAAGCCCAAATTAAACTAAATAAAAAAAAAACATTTCCAAGCTCACTGCAAGATGAAAAAATCATCACCTCTATAGAACTCTCCAAAAAACATTATTGAAATCAAAATCTGACCTTTTCGTGGTTGGAATGTACCCGACCAATGCTTTTTTCTTTTCTATTTTTCAATGATCTTCTATCTTCTCTCTTAATACTCAAAACCTAAAATGAAAAAAAAAATCAAGCTTAGGATCAAAACACCCTAAAACTAAAAAAATTAGACATAAAATTCTAAAACTTTAAGAACCAAATATGTGTAAATTGAAAATTCAAGAATCAAACTAAAGTTTTTTTTTGTTATTATTCTTTCCAATTTTTTAACTATGATATTAAATTCATTTTTGTAAAATTAAGCTATAATTGAATATTGAGATTTTTTTTTCGAACACTTTGCATACGTGAGAGCATATAAAGAGAAGCAAATCACAAAGAATAAATGTTGTCAACAAAACATGTAAGGATGAAATTGGAAAATAACGAAGTTCAATGATCAAAATGAAAAGCTGCCTTTCATAGTTAAAATAGAAGGAATGAATAGTAACACACAATGTTTTTTTTATATATTGTTTTAGTTTATAGATAATACTAGTTTATAAGTGGTGTTACGTCGTGGATCAGATTAAAATTATTTGAATATAAAAATAATCTTTAGGACACAAGAAATCATTTGACATTGTTATTAATTTGACCTGAGTAAGTGATGCAACTACAAAACCTCCCAACCCAACTTCTTTTCTAATTTGGGTTTAAAATTAACCATGTAGGAGTTACTCTAATGTGTTTCAGTCGACTTGGTGGATCCAAAGTCAACCCAAATATATTTGGATTTAAAAAATATCAAAATGACATCTTTTTTATATATATTGTGACGCTGACATATTTAATCAACTCAGGCTACACATCAAACAAAAAAAAATAAGGAAGACATTCAAATTCAAGAAAATATTGACATATGAGATTGAAAAAAAAATAGAAGAAAAAAAAAGAGAGAAAGAAGGTAAGATGGAAAGAAAAGGAAAGGAAAAAAAGAATTAAAAAAAGAGAGGATATGTTTCACTGTTCATGTAACTAATAAAACAGGTGGCATGTGGGATTTTTTATTTAAGGATAAAATCAAGATAAAAAGAATGAAATGAAATAAAATAAAAAGAGGAAAAATAGAAAAGGAAAGAAAAACAAAGAAATCAAAGGACATATCTGACTTTATATGTATTATATCCAAGATGAATCTTGTATTTATTTTGGTATTTTTTTAATAATATTTTCAAGTTTAATTTCATGTTGTATAATGGTGTAATTGAAAAAAAAAAGTTAGCACCATAATTTTTTCCAAATAGTTTTTTAAGTATTTTAGTATTGTAGGATAATAAATACACAAATATTACCATTGATGTTATTCGGTAAAAGGAGAGATAAGGCGTCCATGTTGTTGTGTTATTGCCACTTTGTTGATTAAATAATTAATTAAAAAATCTATAATAATCATAAAAGAATTTGCGAATACACTTTTATATTAGATTTCCTATATAAACTAATTAATGTATAAAAGTTTAAAAGTTAAAGCACGAGTCTCATAAATTAAATTTTAAATGATTGGTCTTTCATAAAAAAAAAAATAACTACAACATTTGTTTGTATGAAAAGTTTATTTGTATAACATTATTTATAATATTTTCACCATGTGTATATCTAACAAGATACTTATCAAGCTTATTTCAAATCATTATAATTATAACACTTTTCATAAGGAATTTTGTTTTTGTTTATCCTTTATATATATATATATATATATATATATATATATATATATATATATATATATATATATATATTAGTTTTTCTTTAAGATTTGCTCGAAGATTAATGATGGAAAGGAACCTAGATTTTTAGTATCAATAAAATTGCCATACAACTTTAATTTTCTTTTAATTAGGCCTGTTGGCAACGCCTTTAAAACATGGGAGACGAAATAGAAAGAGAAGCCTGAAAATAAGAGGTTCGAAGAAGCTTAATGGAAGTTTGAAAAATGAAAATGATGAAATGCTACTCCAAAAATCAGTATATATTATTTAGAACTTATGTTTTTTTTTTATTTGTATGAGCAAGGTTTTATAATCTAACTCGATTTGATAAATTAACCTATAACCTAGATAATTTAAGGTCTAGACCAGACTATATTTTAATAAATAAAAAAAATTGACTTGATATGACCTGATAAAAATTCAGGTTGATATGTAATATAATCATCTAGAAAAGCTCAATTAAAACTTGTCGATTTAGTATTATTATTATTATTTTGAAAATAATGTTATTTTTATTATTTTTTTAAAATAAAAAAATGAATTGATACTCGGATTAATCTATATAACGGTGTATAAGGGGCCATATAACCCATAACCCCCACTTACACCGAGGGAACCTAGCATTCGAGTTTAAAAACTGTGTATAAGGGGTATTTTACGATGTATTTATATTCTTTTAGAGTATTAATAAAATCGTTATTTTGTTTTTTTTTAAGAAAAAAAAGGGAGGTTAAGTATCCAATTAAAGACGAAAAGTACGTAGATTAATAATCGAACGGAGATTGACTTCTTGAGGTTCGCCTGAAACCAATCACCGGTAAAGGAGCGCCCATTGATTGAGGAAGCAAGTGGGAAAGTGGCAACACGCGGTTAATTAACCTTTCCTAACCCCTACCGTGCGAAATTAATGAAGGAGGTGAGGTGCCTTTGACCACCCCCACCCCCACCACCCTGGCCCTCCTCGTTCAAATCTCTCTTCCTTTGCTGTAATGTGCTCTGCTCTCCTTTTAATCATCTTTACTGTATTCGTCCCGACACAAAGTACACAACACTAGACAACGCTGTACTGCCATTACCATTTTTAGTATTCTTACAAAAGGGAACCTCTTTCTTTCCCAGAAAAGAAAAGACAAGAAAAATCTTATCGATCTATCACCTCCCTTCTTTCTGTCTGCAAACAGACAGTCTATTAGTATATTGACATTATCCCCTGCTCTCTCCCTACTTCTTCCTTGCTATCTGCTTCTGCTGCTGCTACTGTTGGTTCCTGAAGAATGCAGTTTCTTTCTTTTTCTTCGGGTACAAATTCATTGCTTCTCATCATCTCATGATTATATCATCACATCATCTCTCTCATAATTCCTGCCTGCCTAAACCACAACAACACCTGCACCAGAGAATATGAGGCTGAGGAATTTGGTGTTTGGTTTGCTCTCCCTCTCTGTATTGGCTCCCATTCTTCTTTATATTGATAGTTTCTCCTCTTTCACCCCTTCTTGTAAGTTGTAATCTTTATTCTTCTTTCTCCTCCACAATATTTAACCTTGTCTTCTTTAACCTATCTATCCTCTCTTTCTATTGTGCAGTCAAACAAGAATTCCTCGAAGATGTCACTGCTCTTGTTTGTTCAATTCAATCCCATCTTTTGAAAAAAATTCTCACTTTCTTTCTTTAATCTACACTACTTGGAAAGATTAAATCATAATAATATTCTCCAGCTAATCTCCAAATCTTTTGTTTTTGCAGATTCTCCCTGCCGATACCAGTAATCTAAATGTATTGCCACAGGTATGGCTATTTCTTTATCTTTATTTGCCATTTGTTAAAAAGTCCTCTTTTTGCTTCTATATCAGTGATGAATTCTTGATCTAACCTCTTCAATTTCTCACTTTAGGATGAATCATCTGCTGTGCTTAAGGAACCCATTGGAATTCTATATACTGATAACCACTCCAAGACCATTCTAACTGACAAAGGTCTGTCCTTTCTCCTTTGTTTTCTTTCCTCCCTCAAAATTTCTTACCTTTCTTGCGTTTTTAATTTCGGGTTTATCCTTGTGTTCATTAGATTTGCAGTTGCCTGATACAGGTAGAGCATTATCTGCCACTGATGAGGATGCTCAATCTCGGAAGGATGATATCATCAAACAGGTCATTCAGAGCGCTAATCAGGAAAAGGAGGAGACCCGGACAGACAGGGGAGCTGATCAGGAAAGCCACCAGGTACATTTGATTTAACAAATTTCCTTTCTCTTTTGTTGTTTCTATGTTATTTTTCTTAATGCTATGAGATCATGGGCGTATACAAGAAGTCTTCGTCAACTCCTTTTTTTAGGATTTTAAATGTAATTTGAGGACTGACTCATTTTTGGTGACGTTTTGCTGAGTTTGATATTCTCTTACCATGTTCATTATTTGTTTTTAAAGCTTAGTCTACTCTAAATGTCAATTACTTCCTGTCATTGGAAATCGTCATAATCTTCTCAAAAGGCTCTCAGTTCCTCTCCGATTCTAATAACTACAAAGTAGAAGATTCTTTTATTGGGTCACATTCCCTCGCAATAGAAGCTAAAAGTAGAATTTATCGCTAGAAAGAAGAAATTTCACTTTTCAAGGCTCAAAAGCACACCCACTTGGAATTTGGATGGAAATTTGAATAAAAAGTGAACATGCTGATTGTCAACTCAATCTGTTACTTGTTCTTTATAATTTGAACAATGTTACTCTGTGGCAGCCGTGTAGTTCCCAGGATGAATGAATGCCTGCCTGCTGAAGTCCTTTGAGGCTTGAAATACAATTACGGAAAGAAAAAGAATAAAGAAAGTTTTCTATAGCGAAAGTGATTTTGAATCTACAGGTGGACTAAACTTTTTTATCCTTCCGGTTCTTTTTTGCAAGCTTAAGCAACAATCTGCTTTAAACTCAGACAAAGTTGGTGAGAAGGATGCTTTGTTAACTAAAACCAACAAGCAGACAGATCAATCACCTATGCCAGCTGCTTGGGAGCGGCAGCTCAGGGATCGGCTTATCAAGGCAAGTGTGTACCTGTCCCTTCCAGCCACGAAGAACAATCGCCGCTTTACAAGGGAGCTTCGAATGCGGATAAAGGAAGTTCAACGCGTACTTGGAGATGCAATCAAAGATTCTGATATGCCAAAGAAGTAAGCTTCTTTCTAAAACATATCAAAATTGGCTGGCTAACTAAATTGCTCTGTTTGTTTTGTCTATCTTCTGAAAATGGGATTCTCATTGGCTCTTTATGCAGTGCCTATGAAAAATGGAAGGCAATGGACCAATTGTTGGAAAAGGGCAAGCAAATGCAGTATGAAAGTGCTAACGAGGTAAAGAAGCTTCGGGCAATGCTCCACTCGACAGAAGAACAACTCCGAGTGCATAAGAAGCAGACCATGTCCTTTGCTACGATGGTAGAGAAGCTTCGGGCAATGCTCCACTCGACAGAAGAACAACTCCAAGTGCATAAGAAGCAGACCATGTTCTTAACGCAATTAACTGCAAAGACGCTTCCTAAAGGGTTACACTGTCTTCCATTGCGCCTGACAACTGAGTATTACAATTTGAATTCTTCGGAACAGCAATTTCCAAATCAAGAGATATTGGACAACCCTTTGCTTCACCATATTGCACTATTCTCGGATAATGTTTTGGCGGCAGCAGTGGTTGTAAACTCTACTGTCACCAACTCTAAGGTAAATAAAATATGCCATATCAATATGCTCATTTTGGTTGCCAGGGAGATGTTAGAAAGCCGACGAATATCTAATTAAAAGAAAGCAAAAATAGTTTTCCTTAAAATTTATTATTGAATGTTCCTTTTTCTCCATTTCCTTTAGGTCTTCTGTTTGAGAGGGTAGGGGGGACATGATAGCATTAGTGAAGTTGTTTTCTTACATGCATTTGAGACCTTTGATTTTAATTGACACCCTTAAACTGACTGTGTGAGTTGACATATCTGCAGCACCCTTCGAAGCTTGTTTTCCACCTTGTTAGTGATAGACTCAGCTATGCGGCAATGAGGATGTGGTTTCTAGTAAATCCACCAGGCAAAGCCACTATTCAGGTCCAGAACATTGACGAATTTACATGGTTAAATTCAAGTTATAGTCCTGTTCTGAAGCAGTTGCATTCTCAGTCAATGATTGATTATTACTTCCGGGCACATAGTGCCAATTCTGATTCGAATTTGAAGTACCGGAACCCAAAGTACTTGTCCATCCTGAACCATCTTCGCTTTTACCTGCCAGAGATTTTCCCAAAGCTCAACAAGGTGTTATTCTTAGATGATGATATAGTGGTGCAGAAGGATCTTACTGGCCTTTGGTCCCTTGATTTGAAGGGTAAGGTGAATGGTGCAGTAGAGACCTGTAGAGAAAGCTTTCATCGCTTTGATACATATCTCAACTTCTCAAATCCTCTTATATCAAATAATTTCGATCCCCGCGCTTGTGGATGGGCATATGGAATGAACTTGTTTGATTTGGAGGAATGGAAGAGGCAAAATATCACTGATGTATATCATTCATGGCAGAAGCTGGTAAGCGACCTTCTTGAAGATGCATTTTTATGCAGAGTGTTCCAAGTTTAATGGAATTCAAGATCGGTATCTTTTGCAACCAGACAGCTGGCTCTAGAACAAAATTGGGACATTAGGCCTGCATTCACGAAATATATTCTTAAATCTTAAATATTTTATGCTGGAAAAGCTCACTCTGATTGTCCTCTGTTGTTTTGGGTTCTAAAGAAAACTTTCTTTGTGAACAGAACCATGACAGACAATTATGGAAGTTGGGGACTCTGCCACCTGGCCTCATTACTCTTTGGAAACGGACTCATCCCCTTGATCGACGTTGGCATGTTCTGGGCCTTGGCTATAACCCCAATGTCAGCCAAATAGAAATTGAACGAGGTGCTGTTATACATTATAATGGCAACATGAAACCATGGCTTGAGATAGGCATACCCAAGTATCGAAAATACTGGGCAAAATACGTTGATTATGTTAATGTTTATTTGCGAGAGTGCAACATCAATCCATAGAATGGTCCTCGTGGTGTAATCCAGTTATTGGGGCTCCATACACATGCTGTGCCACCTTTTTTACAGGTCTGCATCACTTTGTAGGCTCTTCCACACATCCTGTGCCAGCGATTTTACAGGTCTGCAGGACTTGGTAGGTTGTTTTGTTATCTAAGTAGAAGCTTGAGCTTAATTTTTTCTGTATACAATCCCCCCTCCCCCCCTCTTGTTTCTTTTCCCTTTTTCTATGATAGGCTGAGGACCACTGTGCATGTTAGTTCATGTTGGTACCTTGATTGCATATCTGCCATTCAGCAGGTGTATTTGTAAATGATTGCAACAGAACAAAGAAAAAAAAAAAGAGACAGTAGTTGGTTGAGTTTGTGCCTGTAATCTGATATCGGCCTGATTGTGTGTGAATCTCCCAAGTCCATTGGCATCCTTTGCTGAAGCAATGATGAATCCTTTATCTTTATTTTTTAATCTGATCTAGTACTTGCCGTCTTTGTCAAGAGAGGAGATGGTTAAATGCAGTGAATTTAAGAGAAGAAAAATATACATGTAGCATCTTTTGTGATAACGGGTTGCTACATTCTGGAATATGGCAGTTGCTTTTGATTTCTCGAATGGATTCGTTTCGTTTGCTGTATGTGATAGAAGTAACATTCGGAAACCCTATCTTGATACCTGTATTAATTATCCTTGTAGTTTATGTGGTGAATTGGAACAATTGTAGCTTTGTAGTTTCCTTTTCTTGCTGGTGTAGCAATGTGAAGGCCCGTTCGTAAGCATCCAGAGCTATATCGATTGACAATCCTCTCTTTTTTTGGGTTGATGGGTGATGTAAACGGAAACAACACAGGGTATAAACACATAATTTTTTTAAGAGAATGGATCACTCATAAATCTCAATTCAGAACTAAAAGTTTTACAAATAAAATAAAAAAGAAAACCTGAAAATAAAGTAAAAGGAAATAAATTATTAAGCATAATATTTAATTTTCTGAACCAAACAAGAAATTAAGGTTCACGTTAGACTCAACTCTCCCTGCGTAGACTTGTCTGAGCTTGACAGTTTATATTCACGAATTCAATATTCCCTGAGATTTTCCAAGCATACGCCATAGCTTGCAAGACAAATGAAGTATCAATTGCGTGCTTCTTTCTCTGAGATAAGTCGAACATGCGGATTGAACAAGGAACCCCACCCTCATGTTAAATAAATACGAATGTTTAGACGAGATTGATTCGTTGCAGAAACATGAACCGGTATGGCAGACTCCCTAATTTTCTCTAGTCTTTTGGGAGGCCTCGATCAGACAAGATCATGGAGGAGGCTAGCAAGCAGTCCTATTAATCAAATTCTACGTGGAAAAGATAAGTGTGTCTCTGACCTCGCTCTCCCTGGTCAAATGATGATACCATGTTAACCAATATTGTGCTTGCATTGAACTAGAAGACTAAGTTCTTCACCTATCTACCCATGTGATATGTATGTAGGTAATTGCTGTGATGCAGCCTTAATGTTTTACATTATAGTTGAGTAAATGGACAAGGTTTGCAAACAAAACTCAACTTATCCATTCTGCGTACCGTCTCTTTATAGAAAGTTAGGTTCAGAAAAGTTTCTTAAAGTATTTAATATATATTTTATTTCTTGAAACTTCAGTACATCTTGGCTTTTTGCAGCATTATAGTAAAGCTTAACAAGAACTCCGTGAGGCCTTGGGTTTGGCCCAATAACCCAAAGCCTGAAGTCCAACCAGACCTCATAAGTCATAACCCATGTGTGTTTCTATATATATATATATATATATATCTTAATTTGCCAAAATAATAACAGTAATTATGCAGACAAGAATTACAAACATTCGTCTTTCATCCTCATTGTTACTATGTATTAGCAAAGGGTGGGTGTGAAAGTTTGATTTGAAGTTATGATAGGATTTGAGGTTCATACCGGTCGACCATTTAAGAAATAATAGGGTTTTTTTCAGTCTTGTTCAGTTTATTTTATATATAGGATTCAGTTTCGAGTAATTTTTTTAATGTATATTTTATTTTTATATAGGTTTAGCTGGTACAGCTCCAGTTGATCCTCGATGAATCAATTTGTTTTGGTTTTGTTTTCTTCCTTTTGTTTCTATCTTCCGGGTATATATATATATATATATATATATATTCTCTGGTTGATGAGTAGGATGTCAGTAATATGATATGTAAGACGAGCATACTTGTTTTGTACACCATTTGATATGATACATTTGATATACGTGTTTTGTTTTGTTCTTGATTTATGAAACTGTCATGACCCGAATCTTGGGTCCATGACCGGCAACACAGGAACGGTGTTGAAAAGAGACCCCATCTATATTAGGCCTCATATCGGACATATCAAAAGAACAAGTTATTAATAATACATAGCATTTCATAATCTTCAGAAATATTATATTATTCAAAATGAGTGAAACCATGTGATAGTTCAAAACTTCTCATTAGTAATTTAAACAAAAACACAAATCCATAATACTCATTACATTATGAAAATCCAAACTTAATTAAAATAAAGTAATAGTAGAGCGTTTAAAACATCGAATCTAAACTAAAAGGAAAGCCTCGCGAAACAAACAAGGTATACCGACCAAAACTGAAAAACAAGAACACTCAACAAAGTCCACCTGCTAACAAAAACTAAGAACCTGAAATAATATTAAAAATAAGGGGTGAGTTCAACTAACTCGGTGAGAGAATAATATTTAATATACATTTTAGATATTAATCGTTTGCAGGTCAATTTATCTTGATATATATATACATATTAAGTATATTATTATAAAGTAGTGGAATACATGTCAAAAATCAGATGACACCCGAAAGTGACCACAGTGGGAGGATCAGTCGCCACAGGCTGATGCCTCTCTCACCGGCTAGGTATACGGAATACTATGTGCACATAAGCTAACTACTCTACGTTAGCATGGAGTTATTGACAAGTTCTATATCAAGACATAATAAATATTCATAAATAGAATTGAGTTCAATAGAATGCGACTGCAAATTGAAGAATAAATGAGTACTTGAAAAATAAAGCAACATATATAAATATTCAAGAGATTAATTAGTCGTACTCATCATATAATCAACATACATATTTATTTATATTATATACATATTAAAGATATCTCACTCACCTAAAAAATATAGAACTAAAAGGAATATCAGATGAAAGACTTAAAAATACTACTGAGGATCGTTAAGAAAATCTACAACAAATATACGAAATATACTAAAAAAACAGCTCAAAATAACACAAATAAAATATTCCAATGCATAAAAGAAAACCAGGTTTAGTCTCCTAAGTTTAGGGACAAATAATAATTTTCCAAAATAGGGACCAAAACGTAATTTTACCAAAATTAAAGGACCAAAATGTAAATACATAACCATACTGAGATTTCACCAATAAACCATCCTCAATTCTGCACAAAACGAACCAGGAACCGAACTGTAATTTTTTTAAATTTCAAGGACTAAAAATGTGAATTCCTAAAATTAAGGGACCAAACTGAAAATATTCCAAATCAATTATTAAACTGAGATTCATCATCCTTAACCTCATAATAACACTGTACAGAATCCCAAAATACATTTAGGGGTCAAAGTATAATTTTTCCAAAGTTTAGGAACTAAACTATAATTTTCATAAATCAATGATCAAAATAAAATTTCATCATCTTCAACCTCAAGACCATTCTATCCAGATTTTCCTACAAAGTTAAAATGAATTTTTTAACCCATAAAAATCAAGTTACACAAATCAACTTACAAATCCTTATTTCTAATAACACATTCCAAATTAATCACTTAACTTTAAATCCCTAATAATCATGAACCAATCTTAACAACATAAATTTTAAATCCTTATAAATTCTAATTTCTTCTTTAATCCTTCCATAAACAAACTATAATCAAAAGTAACATGAGGAAAAGCAACTTATTTGTTATTTCCACATTTCTTGAACAAAAAAATTAAAGATCAAAAACCGAAATCATTGGTTTGATGAGAGGAGGGTCACGACGGCCACAAGAATTAGAAGAGAGAAAAACAATTCTCTTGCAACTTTTTTTGATATACCTAGGCTAACTTATATTAGGTTTGAGTTGACTTGGACTTGAATTTAGGCCAAAAGTTTGGGTCTTATAGTAACCGTATTCATTTATCTTAAAATGTATATTAGCATATATTACAAATATTACCTCTCAATGAGTGTTTGGATTCAACTCTCCATCCATATTTTTTCAGGTCCTTAATTCAATTTTTGTAGCATGATATTTTGGCCGTGTTACTCCTGTTTCTTGAGTTGGTATGCCTCGTTTGTTCCTCGAAGCCATTAAATTATTCTTTATTTGTTATTTATAGATACTCCACTGAATTATTTTAACTATGTTTTGAATTCGTTTTGGATTATTTATGAAAAAGATGGATTTTAATTTATTTATTAAATTTCTAAGTTTTGAATATTTTATTTTATGATGCGTTTTTTTATGATTTTTATGATAAGGTTTAGTGTAAACAGAGCACCTTGAGGTGCTATGTTCGCATTGCTAGTCATGGGCTCGGGAATTGGGTAGTGACAAAATCTAATTGCTGAAAAATAACTAATAAAGATAATCATAATCTATATTAAAAAGATAATCTAAGATAGTTGTATAATCAAAACTAAGAACGACTCCTGAAACTCAAACTCCTTAAAGTCAGAAGTGCTAATCATGTCAGCTTCTGTTTTTGACTTCTAATTAGAGGACCCTGCCTTGACTTTGAAATCCTTGGTTCTCATCACCTCCCCCAACCATAGTTTTAAAACCCAACCCGGTGATTGACCCGGTATAATGATTGGGTCACGGGTCAGATGGGTTGACCCGGGTTGACCCGGGTCAACCCAAAAAAGGGAAGAAAAATTGACGTTATCTCTGAGCAAACTGAATGCAAGCATCGCGTGTTCACAATTTCTCATTATTCCAAGAAATAATAAAATTTCCATTTAATTATACAAGTCGACACCACCCACTTGCATACTCACACCCTTTATTGTTTACCTC
>Ga0307518_10001723_pt1 | contig 16140 bp, 7 predicted proteins | sample 25_EM_MG_FD_203889 | JGI IMG/M metagenome (GOLD analysis project Ga0307518, IMG submission 203889) | Populus trichocarpa ectomycorrhiza microbial communities from riparian zone in the Pacific Northwest, United States - 25_EM | ecosystem: Host-associated > Plants > Roots > Unclassified | place...
TACCTATGGAATTTTTAGATGACCTAAACTGAGTAATTAGATTGGTAGTTTTTTTTTTTTATCAACTAAGCAATTGATTGATTTCTAATGGTTTCAATCTTTCATCCGTACTCAAAGAATGATTTGTCTTGAAGATTCTACTTTCACTAACTCAAACTTTGTTGTTTCTGTTGATCCAAACTGCATCTCCAAAAGTGCTGCTACCGACAGTCATTTCAATTCCTTATATGATCTGTTTTATTGACCAAAAACACGTGATTTATTTTCTGAAGTGGACTTGGAATTATTACAGAAATTAATGCATTTTGATGTTCTTGACATGCATTTGTAATTTGAATACAGGTTGATTTGATTTATATTTGTGGTTGAAAAGCATTTATAATAACTCTACCCCCTTTACTCAGATTCTTGTTATTGTCGAAACATGCAGGTATGATCTGGTGCAGGCTGATCTTGCTGTTGCAAGCTTCAACGAACTTTCAGTGATCAATCTCCGGAGACTATTTGCTAACAAGGGCTCTACTTTTATGGACCGGCAAAAGGAGATTGTAGAGAAATCTCCTCCGAAGAGAAAGCTATCAGTCGACACCATATACTAAATTCATTTCCATCTTGCCCCTCCTTTTCCCAATCCCCCTTTGTGATTTAGCATCATAGCATTTATAATCTTAATTTATACTAGTTTTTCCCTTCTCCAGTTAGAAAATATGCTGTTTGACATTTTTTTACATGGTTGTACAGTGAGTAGATATGCAATTCTTATCTCATATGATCAAAATCTTATTAGAATTTTAGGGGCTAAAATATGTTCAGCCGTGCATTCTATTAAATTTCTTGTAAAAAGTAAAAAGACACTATCTTTTCAGCAGGACATGTTCTTCACTTCGCACAAAAAATTGTTAAAATTTTTCAAAACCAAACGAAGTGATTCTTTAAAATTCTTGGTGATTTTTGAAAAATGTTAGTAGTCGTTGGTTATGTTGTTTTCAACAAAAAATTGATTACGATTTTAAATATATGTATACGAAAATTTGAAAAGATTAATATTAGTCATCAAGTAATTGTAAATATTATTATAGAAGAACTCTAATTTATTTAAAACGAATGAAATAATTAAATGATTTTTTAAATATCAGTGTAATTATTTGTTTAAAGAGAATTTTATTTTAAAATATAAAAAAAACTAAGGTTGAAGCAAATGAAATCCATGTGGACGAGGGGAGTTGAGGCCCGAGCTTGCAACCCTATTATTTTAGAAAACAGTGAATAACATGTTTGCTAAAGTTTACAAACGTATTGTTTATATAGGTTTTATATAGGTTGATGATATGTTGTTTATTGAAAAATTAAGGTTGAAGTTTTTGTTCTTTCAAGATCTAAAATTTAACTTGTATTCATCTAAAAATATCTAAAAATTATATTAGAAACTTCAATTATCTTATTTTAAACTTAAATCATCATTTAAAAAGACTAAACCAAATAAAATAATATTTATAAATCACGATTTGTTTTTTCTTTTTTAGCACTGTTAAAGGGTAAAAACACTTTTTTTGAACTCTCCTCTCTAAGACTCACTCATGGACACTAAAATGGGGTTTTTTTTTTTTTTTATGGCTAAAACATGAGAAAAATAAAGTTTTAGTGCTGAAATGTAAACATCTAAAACCAAAGATGCAAAAATTATAAATTTTGGGGATCAAATTAAATGTTTTTAACATCTAGGGGATGGGGATGTGAGGAAAATAAAATTTTAGGAACAAAACAAAAACAAACTACATGACCTAAAAATGTAAAAGTTGAAAACTTTAGGGATCAAATTAAAGAATAAATTGAACTTTTGCAAAAACTTCAAAGACAAATTGAACTTTTTTTTAACATACAAAGGTTTAAATGCGAGAAAAATAAAATTTTAGAACTGAAACATAAACACCTAAAATTACATGGATGAAAATTATAAAATTCAAAAAATTTAGAGACCAAACTGATTTTTTTAAAATTTTAGATCAAACATAACTTTTTGAAGATTGTACTATAAGAGAACATAGCAACCACAAAATGGCTTTGTGTTTTGGTGTATAATAGCAAAGCTAAAATAAACACCTCGATCTCTTAGGTCATAATAACTAGCCAATTGACTCACGATTTATTATGGGTCAAATCATATTTTTCTTTAATGCAAGAAAAAATGTGCAAGCGTTCCTAACATGTTTTACAACATAAAAAATTCTTAATTGTGAAATGAAAATTTCATAAAATAAATAAAGAATCATATACGCAAAAAAAAAAAAACTTTGACAACGAATCCCGGAAAGCCAAAATATATCTAATAGAAGTGTGACATAATGAAAACATATCCCAAGACACCATCACTATTGGAATAAGAACCTCCACCCTATGAATACCAATTCATGAACGAGAAGTATACAGAAGATATCATGAAGCTAGTTAGTCTTAAATAAGTCAATTTAGTTCGTTACAGAACTAAAGAATCTCTCTCACACAAGTTGAATAAATTCAGCATAAATAATATTATCAATTTTGAATATTTTGTCATTACAAAGAGTATTTATACTCTTGAAAATAAAAACCCTAATGGATCTATCTTTGTGGGCTAAATTGACCCACTTACAAACTGACCCAAAATCTATAATAATAAACTCAAAAGTATCGACCCAAACAAACATTGACCCATAGTTGAAATTTAATTATTAATTAAGCTCATATAAGCCTTGGACCTTAGCAAATTAATCAAACTCAAAGGCGTAAATTAAGAATGAAAAACTAAATGTTAAAGATTCTCTCTAATATGCCATAACTTAAAAAGATCTAAAATAAATAAAAGACAACTAAAAATAAAGTATTTATAGAGTCCCTAGCTGCCATACATATCATAGGAAAAAGAGGACTCCAATTCTTCAATAAATCCAAGCCACATTAGGAATCCTTGTAGCCCAATTCCATGCATAATTTTAGGGCCTAAATAAGCCTCATTTAATCTTTCTTTAGTGTAAAAAACTAACCCATTGCAGGTCTAGATTGATTGGGCCAAAAATAGCTAAGAAATAATACTTTATCGATGAATCTACCAAAACAGTAACAATAAGTTCTACTAATTTAAATAATATGTTACCGAACTCTGATTGACTTGTAAGCTTACCATAATATATTTACATGTTTCTAGTATCTCTCTATAAAATTTCAGCTTGATCCAATATATATTTTGAGAGATATGTCTAATCTCACAAAACTGGTTAATATGCATTTTAAGACAAAATTCGGACCTAACTTGGTTTGTATCATCTCCTCCCTCTTTAAAAGGATTCATCATTGAATATGTAACATGAAGATCATCCTCTAGAGAAAACAAATCAATATCAGTCTAAAAAATAACATCATCATCATTAAAGCTTTTGTTAGCAAAGAAGGTCTCCTTGATATACAAGCTCTTCTTTTCAGCAATCTTTCATTTTTTCAATTTCAATTGCTCATTATATATTAGCTTAAGTGTCAAAGGTACAAGAGTTATAGGCTTTCCATCCATCACAAAGCTATACCTATTTGTCATGAACTCTTCTACCTATTTTTAAAGCTCCTTTGTTTTTGAAACACATCATCAAACTTCTGCAACAAAGAAACACAAATGCTAGGAATAAAAAGGTCAAGTTTGTTAGTATTAAAATAAACTTCCTTGTAAACAAGTAGGATTATCAATGTTTTGAATAACAAAAAGATTTAATCTCACCTTTTATAGCATAAAAACTAGGTGGTTTCTGTAGTTTTTCAACACAATTCACACTTCGCTCACTTACTTTTTTCACTCCTCAAGTCTTACCTCTACTCTCGGCCAGATTTGGATTTGTTTTAGAAGTGGCCAAATGGTTTAGGATTTTGGCTGAATGGTTTTGGGTACTAAGAGGAGTGTTTTGGGTTATGGTTGAATTTGATGGTCTTCTCTCACTTTGTTCCTCACTTTGATTTTCTTTACCTATGCCATCTGTTTTCTTTTTAGCTTTATTTTATCATCATACACCCGTGGGTATAAGAGATACATGAGTGATGTCTTTACTATATTTTATAATAGTATACCTATTTCTAATCACATCATGTATTGCTTTCATGTCAAACTGTCATGGTCTCTCTAACAATATGTGATTTGCATGAATTGTAACCACATCACACAAAACCTCATCAACACACTTCCTAAAGGGTTGTATTCATGGAAGTCAGCCGCATGAGTAGGGCTAGGATTGAGGTTCCTAGAAAGACATGTTTGATGCATATTTTACACATAGGATTCAGCTACAAGAGTAGAACTCTGAATGTTTACTACAAGTCGGCCATAAGGAATGGGGGCTTGATTTTAATTTTCTTGTACCAACCATAAGTATAAGGGTAGTTTTTGAATACTAGTCAGCCATATGAGCGGAGACCAGGAAGATATTAAGTAAACATCTTCGACATAGATATGGATTGACAAGGATTACTTGCTGATTATGTTATCATACATCTAAAAGGTGATAAAAAAAAAGGGTTTTGGAGTGAAGACCTTGATGCTTGGGGCTATGTATTGGTGTTAATGTAAGAAACACTAATATGGGCCATGCCTTATAAAAAAAGGCCGACCAAAAGATTGGGGACTATATGTTTTATGAACCCTAGAGTTATGTGGATAACTTATCATTTAAATGCGAGAAAGAATGTGTTAAGGTGTTATGTTACTACCAATAATTGGTAGAAAGAATGTGTATTGGTAAATAAAAAATATGTAGAGAAGCCAAAGCTTTTATAAGTAGCATGTGTATATGTAAGAAAGAATGATTAAAATTGTGTAATAAAATATATCTATCATCCTTATCACTTAGTATGTTTTATTTTTTGGCAGGTTCATCATATGTTTTGCCGCGGGTGCGATGTCGAGTGGAGCTGGCGAGCTATTGGTGTCTCCTGAGGAGGTATTGTTGTTGGGAAAGAAAAATATTTTGGGTTTAATCATAAAATTATGATTCAGGTTTAGAAGTCGCCACCTAGTATTATGGTTACTAGGAACCTATGGTTTGCGAGAGTCTGGGTAAGAGATTGGTTGTGTAAGAGGAAGACACATCACCCTCAATGTACCCTACCTAAGATGTGCTGCATTGTTGTTTAATTTTTTTTAGGTCGAGTTTCTATTCATTGGTCTTTTTCTAAGGTCTAAGGCGAATTTCTCTTTGTGAGAGAGTCTCTACCTCATCGGGTTTAATCCTAACCATTCTAAAATTCAACTTTTAGCATCACATTTATTTTACACCTTGTATCTTTAATACCCAAAGGTGTACTCTATTGTGTAGTTTTACACCCTATAGATATTATAGTCTACATCTAGACCCTAAAAAAAATAATTGGTAAATGGTTTTTGATATTTTAGCTAAATCTTAATGGATGATCATAAACTGGTTATAATATCAATTTTTTTTGCTTTATTAAAACATGAGAAAGATGCAATTTTTGATATGAAAATATGCTTGGAAAACATTTTAGGATTTGGCCGTATGCATGAAAACAAAATAATTTTTTGTTTCTTTTTATGTTTTTTGAAAAGGGAAATTAATTTAAAAATTTTAGATTTTTTTTGAATTATTTTAGAAATATTTCAGAGAAAGCTAGGTATTTTAATACTGAATTTGTATCTTACAGTGTAAAAATACAACCTAATATTAAGAAAAATTGATAGAAAAACATGCAAGAAAATCATAATTTTTCAAAATGCCCTTTGGAATTTTTGGAATTTTTCATTTTTTTATAATATATAATATTATTATAATTAAATATATTATATAATATATGTGCTGGGTTGGCCAGCTAACTAGGCCGAACCTAGACGGGTTAGGTTGGGCTGATCTCGGCCCAACATATCTTTTTTCTCTTTTTTAATATGGGCCAGACCCGACCCAGCCATTTGGGCTGGGCTAGAACTGGTTCGGCCCAAAACATGGGGTAAATTATTTCCCCCCCCTATGCAAAATGTACTATTGTTCTGCATGCATAATAATGGCCCCAGGGGGTGGTAGAAAGGTTTCTGTGGGGTCGGGTCTAAAGGCACGATGGAGAGAGAACTGTGTCGGTTGGGAATTAGCAAAGGCTGGTTTTTGGCCAAATTTGGACCCAAATTTCTTCATGCTCAAGCAATGAAATCCAAATCTATTTATAGGGGATGGAAGAGGGTATTCTTGTCTTTATTAGGGAAAATTTCAGCCCTTGATTCGGCTAGAAAGGATCCCAACCGTTGGTTCAAAGTAGACACCATGAACTGTCAAATCTGATAGTTCAAGGCTGTTTGAGTTGGTCACTTTAGGCCGGAGCCATGGTCGCTGTGGTGTCAATCGGCCTAAACTGTCATTCAAAAGAAAAAGAAGATGACAATGAATAGTAACCAGACGACGCATCGTCTGGTTTCTTTTTTTTTTATATTAAAAAACAGCGCTATTTTGTGGTGTCAATTGGCCTGAATGGACCATACCTGGTTGTAGAGAAATATCAAGTGATCATTTTGATTCATGTGTTTTTAAATTTGGTGGAGATTAGAGGCATTAAATACACTTGTAAAGTAGCCTCCCTAAATTGTCATTCAAGAGAAAACGAAGATGACAATGAACAGTAACCAGACAACGCATCGTCTGGTTCCTCTTTTTATTATTATTAAAAAATAGTGTTGTTTTGCCTTGAATTAGGGATTTTAGCCAAATTTCAATTTGGTCCTTTAGCTTTTGATTTTTTTTAATTGCACCCCTAATTGACTCCAAACTTTTGATTTAATGCAATTTTGCCCTTATTGAATTTTAAAATCAGCTACTAATTTCAATGCCATTTTCAGTTTAGTCCTTAGTCTTGGATTTATGCAATTTAGCCCCTAATTGACCATTAAACTTTGAATTTCTTCCATTTTACCCCCGATTTCAATTAATTGAGCCCCTATAGTTTGATGTTTTTTGCATATTTGTTCTTGACTGTGAAATTTGTCAATTTGACCCCTAATTGACCCCAAAACTCTAATTTTCTTGTGATTTTACCCCTGATTTCTATCAATCGACTTGGTAAAAATTAAATTTAGTCTTTTAAAATTCTCATCTTCTCAATTAAGATCAAATTGGGCTCCTAAACTTAATTTTTCACCAATTAAGCCTCTTATAAAATTAATTTTACCCATTTAAAGTATAATTAAGTCCTTGCACTTAATTAAATCTTTTAATTGGACCCAAATTAATTCCTAAACATAATTAAACCTTCAATTTGATTAAATCAAATTGGCCTATAAAAAAAATCTAATTATATCATTGGACTTAATTTTTATGCAGATTCGTCAAATAATTATTTAATTTGACCTTGAATGTGCATTATATCTTTAGTCTTTAGTATAATTAGGGTACAATTAAGAGTCGAATTTCATCCAAAATTGCAGCTTGATTTTTCTAAATGTTTGAAATCTTTCTCGGCCTGCTTTCTCCATGTTGCTAGGCTTTATTTATTTATTTTGTTGGTATTTTATTTTGGAAGAAAAAAGACAGGTGAATTTGGAGAATAACCCAGCAATGGGTTGTGATAGTTGTCCCCTCTTTACAATGCTTACGATAGAAAGTCTCGTAAGAGACTTTAGATAGTAAGCTTTGTAAAGAAAAAAAGAATAAGAGATAAGGGACTCACCATATCAAGAAATAATGAATCTTTCTGAAAGTATTTTGAAATGAGGGTTGGAAAGCTCACTCAGAGAAAAAGCTAGAAGATTTTTCTTTTAAAGTGGTAAAGTTGTACCACACAACCTGCCTATTGGTGAAATTCAGAGAGTTTTGAAATGGTCAAATTGTCATAGGTGACCTGCCCATGGAAAGATGAAAAAGAGTTTTCAAGGTGGTCTCATTGTAATCGGTGACATACCCAGGTGAAAAATACAGAGATTTTTCAAAGTGGTGAAAAATACAAAGGTTTTTTTTTCAAAGTGGTCTTATTGTAATGGACTTGCCCAAGTGATAACAATTTTTCAAAAAGGTCTCGTTGTAATGGGTGACCTGTCAAAATGGAAAAATACAAAGATTTTTCAGAAATGGTTTCATTATAATGGGTGACCTACCCAGGTGAAAACTACAAAGATTTTTCAGAAATGGTCTTATTGTTATAGATGACTTGCCCAGGTGAAAAATAAAAAGATTTTTCAGAAGTGGTCTTATTGTAATGGGTGACCTACCTAGGTGAAAAATGCAGAAATTTTGAAGAGACGACATGATAGGGCTCGAAGATGCACTATTCAGGAGATGAGAGCTCAAAGGAGCACTCAAAAGGAAAACAGATAGGGCATGAAGGGGGACGAGAGCTCAAAGGCGCACTCGAAAGGATGTAGGTTTAGAAAATGCACTACCCAAGAGATAAGGGCTCAAAGGCGCACTCGATAGAAGGTAGGGTTAGAAAACGTACTACCCGAGAGATGAGGGCTCAAAGGCGCACTTGGGTTAGAAAATACACAACCTGAGGTATGAATGTTGTGTCCCGCAATGCCAGTATGGTACTCGCATGTGAGATTTGGCTTGTACCAATTGGGATAAGGTGGCTATAGAGGCGCGAGTGGTTTTGGAGCTACATGTCCAATCTTTATTTATTCTTTATTCCAATTTAGTTTAAGAAAATGTTTTCTTTTAAGGTGTTTTTATTTTTCCAATTAAGTTTAGGAAATAATAAATTAAACTTGATAATTTTATTTTTCATATTTAATTTAAAAATCCTTATAATAACTCCATAATTATTTAGGAGGATATTTTTACTCTTCAAGATAGACTTAAGACTAGTATAAATAGAGTTGTTTGGTTTATATTTCATCAAACTATTTAAAAGAGAAATACTCAATAATTTAATTTTGAATTAGAATTTTTATATAAAGACTCTATTCAATAGAATTTTGTATTACTTGTATTTGTTATCTTTCTTAAATTGTTTTCATCTAGATCACTTTTTATTTATTAACTTTAAATTTTTTATATTTTATTAAATGGGGTTAAATTTTTTAAAATTTCTATGATCTTCACCAAACGTGAAATTATAAACTTTTGAGTGGGCTATCATCATATTTTGAAAATAGGTCAAATTAAATAAATATTGGTGAGAAAATATGATATATTTGGTAAAACAAACATATAATCTTACGAAGAAAATTAAAAATTTAAAGATTAAATTAGAAGGTTTTATAACTTTGGACTGTCATATCCCCTAAAGCATTCATAATTCTACCCTTGATGTTCGCATTTATAATGATTGTATGGAGGGAACTTATTTTTTTTAATTATATATTAAGTGATTTTAATTTGCAAAATATCTTCATTAATCATTAATAAATATCATTTAACTAGGAGAATACTTTGTTAATATATATGTCATGTACTCAATCAGTTAGTTAAACGTGACATTGACTTCGTTTATGTAAACATATTAAATTATTAGTAAAAGTTTATTTATCTTTAATATTCATCAAATATTTGATTAATAAATCTAGAGTAAAAATAAAGTTCTCGGGGTAAAAATGATCTGCAAAGAAAATTATAAAGTTGTTATAATTATGAGATTTCTATTGCATCAAAGCATTATTTCTAAATGTTACTAGTTAATGCTCTATTTAGATTGAATATTAATTTAGAGTCGTTGAGATTAATACAAATTATGTTTTTTTCTTTATGAAAAGAAGTAGTTGTTCTCATAAGCTGAGGTATGAGGGATACCTAGAAATAATATGTAGGTGCTTGTCAGATGACACGTATACTGAACTGACCAACATGATAATTCTATATGGAGAGATCACATGTGTCTATGGAAAGACTCATGTGATGATTGTGTAAGTGATTATTAGACTTGAGACCATTAAGTTGTCTCATATAGAAAAAAAATATATTTTGATCATGCTACACGTTGTCCCGATCAAGGTAACAAACAAGCATATATTAGATAACAGGAACTACATGAAGATATTTAAGTAATTAAAAGAGGGTTCATCACCCTAGGTGAATTAAAAAAAATGTTTCATCTGTTCTCAAATAGTATTGATTGTAAATCTTTATGTAAGGTGGAATGAGATTTGAAAAGAGTGTCAAATTTTATTCAAAGAATCAATAATGATGGTGCTGAAAACAAATATGATTTGGCAGTATAGACACATTTCATGCTATATGTCTAAATTCAAATATTGTTGATGAATGAATAATAATTACATTGAGAAATTAGTCACTAACAGGTTAATTCAAACCACTTATGACTTTCCTAATATTTGAGAGATCATAACAAATTATTAGACATTGTACTTGATCTTTAAATATAAATAAATCAATTGTTGAATGGATAATAAATTAATTTGTTTAATTTATTTAATCCTATTTTATTTAGGATTGTAATTTATATTTGACCCAACTTATTGGAGAACCTAATGGGTCACACACATAAGAACCATTAGTCAAAAATTAAAATGAGAAGATTAATCAAGTATGACTTTATTGTAAATAAGTTTTAGAAATTGAGGGTTAGAATATAATTTATATAAGGAATTATAATTTTAGACCTAGAAAAGTTAAGTAGGGACTTAAATAAATAAATTTCTAAAATTATCCTTAAATAATATATGTGATATTATTTAGGAGATAAGTTGATATTTTGTTGTTTATAGGGTTTTTATGCTTCCCTATAAATAGAGTATTATTCCTTTTATTTGAAGTATAGTAAACAACAATACAAAACACCTGAAAAACATAAAAGAAAAGAGATATCACTCAAAGATAGAAGATTTTTCATTGATGGTTCGTGTGGATTACACACTTGAGCGATTTGTGGTTTGCAAAAACCCAACCTTGAAGCAATTATTTAAAGACAAAAAAAATATATGATGTTCAATTGATTTTCGTATAAAACATAAACAACTCTATATTTATTTAATAAGATCCTTAAGACTCCTAAAGAGTTTATCGTTTCCACGGCGTATATGTGTTTTGAGAAACCCAACATACTTTTCCATTATAAAAAGTCCATTTATAATGATTATAAATATACATATTCTCACCTTAAAATTTGGAATATTTTATGCTTGCCTAAATCTAAATCTAAAAATTTTCAACTAAAAATTTAATTCTTGATATAATTTTGGAGTTTAGGATGTTTAAGAAATTGTTTTCATGGTGATTGTATGGAAATTAGATGTGTGAGTGGCTGTTGGGGCTAGTTGTTTGAAAAGTGCATAATTTTTCTGATAAAAAATAATTTCAATACTTGTTATTTGAAAAAGAAATAGTTTTGTCCTATGTTCTATAAATTTACAATTACATTCCTAATTTTTGCTTCCTTAAGCCTTTTGTTTTTAGTTTCTAGGCTATGATTTGACTTTCAAGGTCAAGTGTACGAGGACCTATGATACAACCAGACTTATAGAAACTAAAATGTATGAGTATTCAAGTGAAGATCTGACACTACTAGATGAGGATCTGAACCAAGTAAACTATGTGGATGGTCTATCTTATGCTTTGAAGGATTAATGGGACAGGTCTAGCTCCAAGAGGAGGTCTGGTTACGCTAGTCTAAGCTAGCTTCTTAATGTTTTTGAACTCTAGGTTGTTTTCTAGTATACTTCGGTTTTCTTGGCCCATTTAAAGGTTTTATAAACTTCTTGAAGTTGCAGCCACCATACATTTCAATTTCAAAAATTAAAATTGTGAATTTGAGTCCGTAATTTTTTTACTCATTAAAATTATTATGTTTTTTGTATTATTGTTATCCTATTAGCTTTTATCTATATCAACCTAACTTAGATTATTTGTTATTTTCATCATTTTGGTTTGTTTTCATTGAATTTGTGCATAATTTTAGTACTAATGATTTTAAAATTTAATTTTTTATGTTAAATTAATCAAAATTACTATCATGATAACTTTTATGACCTGTATTCTTAAAATCATTGTATTAAATATTAAATCACTCAAATATAAAATATAAATTAACATGCTGAAACGACAACACATAAAATGCTATCATAGTCATGTAGCAATCAAAGTTTTCTAATATCAATATTTTATAATTAATAATAGATCAATTTATTATGCATAGTTACGATATAATTAAAAATGCTATCGACTCTTAATAAGGTATTTACACTGATTAGACTATTCAGAGTTAAATAATTTATTTAATTCTAAAAATTTCATATAATAAATTGAAAAGTATAAATGTTTTAAACTCTAATTAAATCTAATTGCAAAAATGTTAATATTTTTACTCCAAGTTGTCAATTCTCTTTGAAAACTTAGATGCTTATGGCATTAATTTTTTAAAATACATTATTGTTATTAATATCATCATTCATTTCAACTTCTTCTTTTCTATCACCACCACAATCAACTTTATTAGTTATACTACCATCATTATTAATAAAATTATTATTTATTTTAAAACAAAACAATATAAATTTCTTTCTGATTTCTTATTATTATTCTAAATACAATATTACAAGTAAAACATTATTTTGATTCCTTAATTTTTTTTCATTTCAATCCTCATTTCTATTTGCACCTTTTTTTTTAATTTTCTAATGAAACAATGTCTTAGGACTTTTGTCTTCATTGCTCTTGGTTTTTTTTTTATATAACCAAAGAATATGAATATTATAATTTATTTATTTATTATTTAAAAATGGAATAAAAAAAGAATAAATAATATTTTTTATTTTTTAAAATTTATTTTTTAATATTAACATAATAAAACAGTCTAAAAATATCTAAAACATTAATTTAAAATAAAAAATCAAAACTTTTTGAACACACAAATAAAGACAACCTATGTGAGGTGGGCCGAGAACATGAGGTGTTCGAAAAAAAGAAAAGAAAAGAAGCAGCAGTTGCCCATTTGCAGCCCCCTTATCTACCTCTCTATCTGTCTATCTACAATAAAATCCACTCTCAACACGTTAAGGCAGGCAGGAATGAGAAAGGGAGAACAAGTCTAGATTTTATAAAGAAATGCAAAGAGGTTTTCAACAAAAACCTAAACTTTGAGCTTTAATTCCAACGACAATGTCTTCCATTTGCAGCTTTACTTCCTCCATTTCCTCAATCTCTCCTTTTACATCTCCAAGAAAGTCTCTCAACTATAACAACAAGTACACTCCAATCATCCACTCTTCCCTTCAAGGTAAGTAATCTCCTCTCTTTCTTCTTAACCTATGGACTTTATATTCAATTCAATCTCAAAATGGAAAATGAAATTCTTTAAAATTAAGTGGGTTTTGTTTTGATCTGAATTCCTATGCTAAAATGAAATCTCTTTCAGGAACTGTGGCCGAACCTAAAGCATCCTCTGTTGCCGAGCCCCTTTTGCTTAATGCCGTTAGAGGAGAAGATGTTGAAAGACCTCCCGTTTGGCTTATGAGGCAAGCAGGGAGGTACATGAAGGCAGGTCTATGAAGCTTCATTTTTCCACACTGTTCTTTTTTTGGTGTTCCATACTTTGACTTTCCCTTTTGTGACTTTAACAATAGATGGCACCAAAACCCTAACTTCGGTATATTCTGCCGTTCAAACGTCATTTTATTTTCTAGCTTTTGTTAACTGGCCCATCATTTTCCCCTCAAAATGAGGATAATTTGGTTGTCTAATCCAGGAACTGGTTTACAAGCTATGCACATGTCAGCTTTAAAATGGTTCAAATTTCTAGTAGCCATCTTTTCCTTTTTTTTTTTTTGAAAATTCTCTGCCTGGCTATGAATATGTCAGCTTACCAATACTGATCATTGAATTCTGCTAGATGAAATTTTCATACCCTTTACATCCAAGGTAGCTGCCATGAATAGCTATGCTTATGTTTTATTTAACATGGTTCTCATTGACAGAATGTTTTTTGTGACAGAGTTACCAAATCATCTGTGAGAAGCATCCTTCATTTCGTGAAAGATCAGAAAATGTTGATCTTGTAGTGGAAATTTCTCTACAGCCATGGAAAGTTTTCAGGCCTGATGGAGTAAGATAACTTTTAGAAGCTTCTGTTTTATGCAGAAAATGCTAATTGCTCATGAACTTCTGTTTTATGCAGAAGCTTGCATGGTGTCTTCTGTATCTCAATAATCACTATTATCGATTAATTTGGTGCTTTCAAACAGAGTTCTATATTCATAAATAAAACGAAGGACATAATAGTTTTATATCTGTGTCTCCTTTCGAGTCATATTCTTTGCTTTCTCTTCTCTGATTTTGTTATTGATTGTTGGTACAGGTCATTTTATTCTCTGACATTCTTACACCACTTTCTGGGATGAATATCCCTTTTGACATTGTGAAAGGCAAGGGTCCTGTCATATTCAATCCTTTGCGCACAGCTGATGATGTTGATCAAGTTAGGGAATTTGTTCCTGAGGAATCAGTTCCATATGTCGGGGAAGCATTGACAGTCCTGAGAAAAGAGGTTGAATTTTGTGTATGGAGCATTTTAGTTTTAGATATTGCAAGCAAGCCTTGATTTTGTGCATTTTCTTCAATTAATCTGTTTATATATAAAGCCTCTACTACCAGTAATGGACCGCATGGTAAGATATCCTTTATTTATGAAGGTTTTTGCATTTGAACATCTATAACCCATCTGCTTCAGAACTTGAATTGGATCAAGGCGATGGTGTTTCCATTTGTGATTCCTACCATGTGCAAAGCACTTATAATAAAAGCTAGTGCAATGCTGATATCTTATAAAACAAATAGTGAAAGATTAGTACATTTACAATTCCTAATTTGAAGAGGAACATTTACCATGATCAGTGTTAAATAAACCAATGGATTTCTTTAAACTAAGAGCCTCAGAAACCACATGTGCATGGCCAATCAGAACACTCTGAATCAAGTGTTTCCTGTTTTGAGCTAGATTTCATGAAGTAGCTGAGACATTTTATCCTGCTTTGAACATGCACATGCATGCATATGGATACAATCCTCATCTGAAATTCTAAATTTATATCGTTTAACCTCAGTCAAACAGTATCTTCCCCTTTCTAGGTAGAAAACAAAGCTGCAGTGCTGGGCTTCGTAGGGGCTCCTTTCACCCTGGCTTCATATGTAGTGGAAGGTGGTTCATCAAAACACTTTACTAAAATAAAGAGATTAGCTTTCTCCCAGCCCAAGGTAACTAACGTATACTTCTCTCATTTCTATAGTTTTCTGGATGTAAGACATGCAGCTGCCAATCCTTCTCATGGTGAATACAATGAAAATAAAATTCAATTCACCATTTTTTCCATTCCCAGGTTCTCCACGCATTACTTCAGAAATTTGCGACCTCTATGGCAAAATACATTCAATATCAAGCTGACAGTGGAGCTCAAACTGTTCAAATCTTTGACTCATGGGCCACAGAGCTTAGCCCTGTGGATTTTGAGGAGTTCAGTCTTCCATACTTGAAGCAGATCGTGGATACTGTGAAACAATCCCATCCAAATCTCCCGCTAATCCTTTATGCTAGTGGATCTGGAGGCTTGCTTGAGCGGCTAGCTTTGACAGGTGTAGATGTTGTAAGCTTGGATTGGTCAGTTGATATGGCTGAAGGTAGGAAGCGATTGGGACCTGATGTAGCTGTTCAGGGGAATGTAGATCCTGGTGTTCTATTTGGGTCAAAGGAATTCATAACTAATCGGATATATGATGTTGTCAAGAAAGCCGGTAAAGGAAAACATATACTTAATCTTGGTCATGGAATTGTAGTCGGCACACCTGAGGAGAATGTTGCGCACTTTTTCGAGGTTGCTAAAGGAATCAGATACTAATATGGCATGTGACTAGATGATTTTCTGCTAAATTGAGATCTGCTGTCTTTATCAACTCCTTTTTGTTAGATCAGTAGTTGATTATTCAGCTTATTTGCAATACTGTTTATCGTGGATAGTTTGGTTAAGTTCTCAACATGAGAGCGTTGCATAAGCTTGATAGCAAGACCATATATAGTCATATGGAGCTTGGAAAAAATAGAATGTTGCATCTCCTCTCATTGTTTTTGAGGCTTTGGCACCTGTATTTTCTAAGGCAGATTGGCAAGCTAGGGATGGGAAAATGTCCTTTGGCAAGGGCACGGTGATTGCAGGTGTGTTTGCATCATTGATTGTCCAAAACCATATTAGGT
>Ga0307518_10001724_pt1 | contig 16128 bp, 19 predicted proteins | sample 25_EM_MG_FD_203889 | JGI IMG/M metagenome (GOLD analysis project Ga0307518, IMG submission 203889) | Populus trichocarpa ectomycorrhiza microbial communities from riparian zone in the Pacific Northwest, United States - 25_EM | ecosystem: Host-associated > Plants > Roots > Unclassified | place...
ATTTATTTTTACTAATACACAGTTTTATATTAAAAAACATAATTTTTTATCTGAATGTTGGATCGAACTGAAATTTTATCAAAAATTTGTTTGGACTTATTTTACTAATACACAGTTTTATACTAACAAACATAATTTTTTATCTGAATATTGGATCGAGCTGAAATTCTATCAAAAATTTCTTAATTTTTTTATATTGAGTTATAATTTTAGGCTAATCTAACATTGTCAGATTTCTAAAAAATAAATATAGAAAAACCTGATTTGTAAATACCCATTTTTATCCATGAACGATGATTCAAGTCCGACTCATATAAATTTTCTTTGGATGCTATTACTTAAGGTCAGATATATAGATACTTTGCTTACTGGCCTGAAATTATAATAAATGATGAAAGCAACCAATATACCCATCATATGATTATGAATGGAAATTGATGGTTCTCGCAAAGCCATGCATTCTTTACAAGCTTGTCAAGGGACGGCGACGTTTCTTTGGGCTGCATTGACCGTTGTATAAAATCATTAATTTCCACTCACTACGCGTGTATAGGAGGAAATTAAGGTGAAACTTCACGGAAAATCTCCGTTGTCTAATCCAATAATAATAATAAAAAAAAAAAGAGAAAATCCTGTTTATTTCTCGTGTCAATTATTTTACGTCGAAAGAAAGATTATTGAGGCACGCGATTTTTTTCCTGTCCATTTATTGCATCGCAGGATATTCTGAACGCTTCCATTGCGTGCTGTGAATGAGAGAGAAATTTAGTTTAAGAGGGGAGAAAATATAATTGAGCTTTGACAAAAAAAAAAAACACAACATTATTTATTAATAATTAAAGTTTTCTGATTAAAAAATATGTAAGAGATATTGTTAATGCTAAATATCCAATAAAATTGTAACGAGAATACTAAAATAATTTTAAAAAAATTAACATTCTTATTAAATTAAAAAATATTTTTTAAAATAACCATTAGACTCCACCATCGATTATATAGATAAGCTATACATAAATTATAAAACAAAACATTCTTGAAATATCATAAAGTTAGAGAGACCGATCAAAAGTCTTTTAGATATAACAAAACCCTCCATATTTGTAGACATGATTATCGGTTTGGTAGATGAACAATATTAAACTCACTATTTAATTTTGGTAAATTTATTTATTTATTCAAAAATTATTTCTATGATTTCATTTTAGTTTAACTAGTTCTTGAAAATACTAATTAAAGATATTAATTTTGCATATATAAAAGAGGATTTATAATGAATCTTCATATTTTTGAAATAATAATACAATTATGCGATCAAAACTTGATTTTAAGTAATTATACACACACACACACATAGAAGCGAAGCTAGGATTACTTGTTAAGGAAGCCAAAACTAATATAACAAAATATAATATTTTTTTTAATTTATTATACATGAGTTGTAAAAAAAAAAAACATGATTTAGTTTTATTCAAAGAACTTACTATAAGTATATAATGACCTTTGAACAGGGTAAGAGGTTTAAAGCATACTAAATTGAGTCAAAATTATAAAGTTAATTTCATCTTTATAATATATCAATCACTTTAAATTTTTTTGTTTGTCCCTATCAAATATAAACATACAAAGTATATAAAAAAAATATTTGTTAAAGCGAAGTATTATTTATGTTTGATAAACTTTGAAATAAAGTAAAAATAATAATAATAAAGAATGACTTACATATTTATTCTAATTGTGCTTGTCATTCTTTTATAGAATATAAATCATCGATTATCATATCAATTGTGAATCTTTCAACATTTTTTTTTATATAGACAATCAAATAATTTTCAAGAAAATCATCCTCCATCCGATTGTGAAGTCTTGTTTTAACAATCATAATCGCTGAAAAAGCTTGGTTAGTAGTTTCTGTCAAAACAGGAAGAGTCAAAATAAACTGAATCAACCTATCGATCAATGAGTGGATAAATTGTTGGTTTTTCTATTTCAATCAATCTTTGACATAAATTAGTAGTCAATGACATATTCCTTAACTTTGGATGATTGGGTACATCAAGCTTATAATGCTGCAACTGAAATCTCAAATAAATTCTTTCTTGATTAGAAAAATTTTCATGATAGAACTTGTCAACAAGTAATATATCTTCAACACTAAATAATTTATAGCTAAATAATTTAGGATCTAAAGTCGTGCTCAACTTAAGAAGCTCAATCGTCTGTTCATTGAATCTATTATTTAACTTTTGCAATTGTTGATCAATGATAGATGTAAATATATTAACTCGGTAGTGATGCTCAACTATTACTGATTTTTTATGAAGAGATTATCCCACACTAGAAAAACAAGCATCAATATCAGGAACTTCAATGTCAGAACGATGTCACTTCTTCTAAAAGAGTTTTCGAACCATCATCTCTTAACTTCTGAATTAAAGTCTTTGTGGTAGTCACCAAATGCATAGCATTTAAAATGTCTTGAGATTTTTGTTGCAAGGCTTAGCAAAACACATTAGTAATTTCCATAACATTCTTCATTATATGTAAGATGAAAGCAAAATTAAATGACATTAACAACTTAAATGAAAAAGTCGTATCACCATGTTGAGAATAAATAGATCAATCCAAAGCAATGTTTTCAAAAACCAAGCAAGTTGCCCCATATATTTTTATCAAATTGCAAATTGATTTGAAGTGTGAACTCCATTTGCTATTTTCAAGTCGTTGCAAATCACCTACTTGATTAACTTCTTTACTCATTTCAATCTCACCAATATCAACTAAATATTCAATTGTAGCTGCTTAAAAAGCTTGTAATTCATCATTACGCTTGCAAGAAGTACTAACAATGTTAATAATAAAAATCAAATTCTCAAAGAAAATATGAACATTAGATATTTCTCTAACTACAGCAATAAGAGCTAATTGTAATTGATGAGCTAAACAATGTACATAATATGCATAAAGACAATCATTAATGAATAAAGCTTGCAAAACAATTCCACTCTCCACGCATATTATTAGCACCATCATACCATTGGCCTCTAATATTTTGAACATCAAGATTGTAGTGAGATAAAACAAAGGAAATCTCTTCCTTAAGAGTTGAAGCAGTTGTATCTTTGATATAAACTATATCCAAAAATCGTTCTCGTATAAATCCAATTCCATCAACAAACCTAATAACAAGAGTCATTAGCTCTTTTCTGGATTCATCTCGAGCTTCATCAACAATTCAACAAAATATTGCATCATCAATCTCGTGACGAATTGAAGACTGAACATTTCTAGCAAAGACATGCAAAATTTCTTTTTTAATTTGATGTGAGGTGTATTTAGCATTTTGTGGAGCATTATCCAAAACAAGAACACCTACTTATTCATTGTATGATGCTAAAAGTTCCACCATTTCAAGAAAATTTCCTCTGTTTTTTTATTCTGGACGTTTATCATACCATTTAAAAGCACATACTTGAAATGTGAGCCAATAAACAATATCTATTGAAGCTTTAATATGTAATTGATCATTTAGAATTTCTTGATTAGTTTGCCTCTTAACTACCTTCTCAATATGACATAACTGACTTTTTAAATTTTTCAAGTACCTGGTAGCAAATCCATAAGCTCAATTTGGATATTTTCTCATATGAGTCAAAAAAGCACATTGTTCCTCATTATTAACTTTCTTCCAACAATTGAATCCTTTACCAATAAATGTGTCTAATCCTAGCCTTGGAAATAGATAGTAAGGGAAACAAAATGCAATATTTTTCTTTGAATATTCAAGTCATGGATAACTTTTGAATTAATGAGACTAAAATCAATGAGGATGTTTTTCACCAATCAACATATATTCAGATATCAAAGGTTGATATGGCCCTAAATTAATGGATGCCCTTCGAATTTCATCTTATTGATTAACTAGGTATTTTCAAATTTGAGGATGATTGCTTGGATCTCTAATTAAATGAGCAATGTCGATTTTAGTAGGAGGCTGCTCACTAATCAATGCAAGTTCTCCATAAATTGAAGCACATTGGGGCTGCTCAACCATAACTTCAACATTACACATTGAAGTTGGTTCACTAAGTTATGAGTTATCAATATTTTTCTTTTTTTTTTCTAAAAAAAAGAATCAATTCTTCTTATTTTGTTCATGGTTCAACCTAAAATCAAAACATCATAAATTTTTATTATTTCCTGTTCTAAAAATGAATACAAATGATGATGTGCTAAAGCAATAATTAGAACCAAAACTAAATTTTTACATGTAAACCATACTGACATATAAAGCAAAATTAACATATTAAAAAAAAACTAATATATAAAAGCAAATTTGACATAAAAATAGAATTATTAGCCTAAAAAAGAAAAACTTACATTGAATCAAAGTTGGGTATGTGCTCTTCAAAGAACTCAATATGACTAGAAAGATGTGTCTAATTGTTTATTGGACTCGGTGATAGTAAGGTACATGTGAGAAAAAAATTGGTAATTTTGATGGATCTACTAAAAACAAAACATAAAAAAAATTCAAGCATAATAGAAACAAATCCATAAAATATATCAAATTAATTAAAAAAAATTCACCAATAACAAGAATTCAAAAAACAATTGGTAAAACTAGCAAATTTGGGAAAAAAAAACAACCAAAAAAGGTAGAATTAGAAAAAAAAATTCATCAAATTCTTAACAAACATCCCAAAATAAAATAAAAATAGATTTTAAGTTTGAGTCACCAATTGTCTTGTTTTGATGAAAGATGAATTAATTTTTGTGGCTATGCTTCAACCTTTTCCCTTTGCTATTTATTTTTATTTTTATTTTTTACTATTTGTGTTAGGGCTTCAGAAAAAGAAGAGAATAAGGATAATTGAATTAAAAAAAGTTGTTTATGTTTTTTCTTTCCAAGCATAAAATAAAATAAAGAGTTTTAAAGTCAAAGAATAGCAAATGTTGTTTAATTTTTGTATATAAGAATATAGTATCATATATTTATATATATTTAAAATAAAAAATAGCCCCTATATATATTAATTCAAATAATTAAATTTATCATATATTTATATATATGATATGATATCATCTTCGTTCTGATTCATCCTTTGATATCATAACAATAATAGTTTTTTCTAAGTAGCAACTCTAGATTGATCCACTTGAACTATGCGCTAAAGTGTGAACAAAACAAAAGAAAGGAATCTAAGAAGATGAAGGAAAGGACTTAATTAAGCCTCGTTAATGAATAGTGTTAGACTGTAACTTGTCTGAAGAGCATAATGCTTTGCTTTATGGTTGGATTTTTTTTTTTTTAGTTCTCGGTTAATTATTGTTCTTGAACTCACTGTAGAAGAAGAATTTTTTTAGAAAGTTTCAGCTGGCTGTTTTTAGCAAGGATTCCAATTTCCTTGGAACTGGAGAATTGAAGATGATCGTGGAAAGATGGTCAGCTGTTGTTTGTTTTTCTGTTCTTCCCTTGCTGCAATTTTACAGAGGTTAATAGTATTTCTTCTTCTTCTTTTTTCCGCTTTAATGGTAGGAAAATTTAGAACTGTTGGAAAATTGGATTTTTGTATACAAAGGGTCGTTCTGATATTTTTATTAAAAATTAACTGATATTTTGAAGATTTAACAGTCAATGACGGCAAAGGGACTAAATCTATTGTTTCCCAAATTAGAGGGACTAAGTTATTACTTCGTTAAAAATGCAGGGATTAAAAACTAAATTACTGTAAAGGTATCGACATCAGGCATTCGCGGCTGCAAAAGTCTTGGCAATCTCCCGATAATTTATAGTGTTCTCCATCAACCTTAGAATATTAACAAAGTAGAATCTTGAAGAACAGATCATGGCTACAGAAGATACTTCAATTCGCACGCTTGAACACACACCATCATGGGCACTCGCCACAGTTTGTTTTGTTATCATATCCGTTTCAATTGTCCTGGAGCACATTTTTCATCTCCTCACAAACGTAAGTACATATTCCCAAGAATGTAATTATTTTTCCCAGGTAAATATGTATCAAGCTAGCTAACATAAAAGGGTGATACAGTGGCTTAACAGAAGTCGAAGAACTGCTTTGGGCGAGGCAGCGGACAAGCTCAAATCAGGTGTAAAACATATATAGCTCCTTATTAATTGTGTATGTTGTGCATCCACTTCATTAACTAACCATTTGGAGGTGTTTTTTACAGAGTTGATGTTGTTAGGATTCATGTCATTGATGCTGGCGGCGACCCAAAAACCAATTTCTAAAATCTGCATACCAGCCAATCTTGCGAACTCCATGCTTCCTTGTCGTAAAGAGGTTGCAATATCCAAACTCACTGCAGTACAAAATTATGGAAACTTTGCCGGTAGTTTTGTTGGGAGTTTGTCTTCAGAGAATGGTCTGCGTGGTAAGAATATTTTATGGGGGCATAGGAGTTTGTTAGCAGATGACGGTGTAAATATTTCTGATGATCCTTGCAGTTCAAAAGTATGGCTCTGCAATTTCTTCTTTCTTCTCATATATTTGGTTAGTTCTATTCATACAATCTAATTATGATCAATAATTTCAGGGAAAGGTTTCTTTAATATCAGAAAAAGGGATCCATCAGCTTCACATATTCATTTTTGTGCTAGCAGTTATGCAAATTGTATATAGTGTTCTAACCATGGCTCTGGGCTGGACCAAGGTACTTAAAACGCTCTCTTCACATCAGGTTTAACGTGTTTTTTTTAGAATGAATCTAATGTTCTTCTTGCTTACGATACAAAATTAATGTTTTTGTAACATTATTATCATAGATGAGGCGGTGGGAAGCTTGGGAGAAAGAAAGTCGGACAATTGAATACCAAGTTGCAAATGGTATGTGGTCATCATGCATAAGAACTCTTTTTTCTTTTTTCTTTTTTCATAATATCATGCGTACGTAATGAGAAGTGGAGTGAAATTAGAAATCGGAGAAGTTAATTTATTCTCCTTCTGCATTCTAAAACCCTCTCTCCTTGCCAGTTTTTTAGAAGAAAAAGACTGCAAGTGATTGGTTCTTTGTATACTCACGGAATTAAATACATCAGAATCACCACCACCATGAGATTTAAACGACTGAGAAGATGAAAAATCGACATGATCATCATAATAGATTAAAGAAAGGCTATTAGTTTACGTTATTGATTCTTGATTTGGGAACATATCAATGGCAGTTCTTTCGTTTCACGAGCTGCAGTCCATATACATGATCAGTAGACTTGAGAAAGACCTTTTAGGCCATGCTTGACCAAGACTGGTTCAAGTTGTGGTGCAAACTTTGCGGATTTTTTAAGCCGTTGAAGAAAAGAAACGCGATGACCTTAAATGCATGAATTGCCACTTGGATGATATTTATTGATACGATGTGTCAACATGAAAGAGAAAAGATGGCTGTACCTGTATGTTGATGGATGCTGGTTTCATTTATTATCACCAACAAGTTTTCAAGTGTGTTTCGCTATACGCAGCGGTTGAGTTTTAAAAAAACCACAAAACAATTTATGTTCGGTGAAGTGTTAATTAGTGTTTTTAAAACATGGGACCTATGAAAAATAAATGATGTGAAAACTCTATTTTAAGAAAAGTATCTTCCACCTGCTTTTCAAAATCATTTTCATACGTAATTTTAATTAAATATTTTATTAAACATTTTTAAACTGTCTTTTAATTTAAAGTTAATTTCAACTATAACTAAATATATATTTTATCAAACTAACTAAAACTAAAAATATATTTTTAAAATTTTTAAATTATAATTACAGAAACTATCACAATATCAAACCTAAACCTAAACGAGTTAACCGGAATTCCAAAACCCAAACCACTTGTATTATTGTGAACCAGCTAGTTAATGAAATATGATCATAAAAGTGATGACCATGTTATGCAATAATTAAAATATTCAAAAGATTTTCTTTTTAGGTAAATACTTTTTATTTTATGGTGATGACCATGTTTAAAACTTTTAATTTGCTGCTGCTGTTGCTAATAATAATAATAAATACAAACACTGTTAGAGAGTAAATGTAGTATCAACCATCCGAATTCACAACAGATAAATGCCGCTTTGAATACTTCAAGAGATTAATTTAGCGGTCCTGTTTATTGATTAGATCCAAATCGATTTAGACTCACAAGACAAACAACATTCGGAAGACGGCATATAGAGACTTGGACAAACATGTCAGCTCTTCTATGGATGGTGAGTTTACTTTTTGTTATTCGTATGATGATGATGATGATGATGATGGCGGCGGCATGAGAAGAAGTTAAGTATTAGAGATAATTGGATTACAAGTTCTCTAATTAATGACTGCATTTGGATGAACAGATATGTTTCTTCAGACAGTTTTTTCATTCGGTAGCAAAAGTTGATTATCTCACCTTGAGACATGGTTTTATCTCGGTAATGATCTTCCAAATACTCCATTAATCTTCCTGCATTAAACTTTATATAACTGGTGCGTGTGTGTCATCATAAGTATACATGAGATGATCAAACCTGTCTTCTCCATGCTCACTGATGTATGGTGATGTGTGCACTTTTAAGGCTCACTTGTCAACCAGGAACGTCAACCATTTCAATTTCCAAGAATACATACAGCGATCCTTAGACGACGATTTCAAGGTCATTGTTAGCATCAGGTATTCTCACAAGCTAACAACTATCCTCATGGTTAACTATTTTTCTTTTTCTTTTTCATTCCATATATATATATAGATCTCATTAAACATATACAGATCTATGTATTTATATATGCCTCTTTCTGGCAGTCCTTTTATGTGGTTTTTGGTGGCAATTTTCTTGCTGCTGGACGTACGTGGTAAATACGGTTTGCCGTTCATCTTCTGTATCCACCTTATTTATGCTTCATTTTCTTTGCAATTATATATTTCTTCACGTGCTATATTTTTTTTCTGGGATGTTCAGGTTGGAATGTATACCACTGGATTTCCTATGTTCCACTCGTGGTAATTAACTAAGTTTATTCAAGCATTGTTATTGATTTTATTACAACGGAAAAGGTATATGTTGTAATCATCGGTAGCCATATCTGTGCTCTGAAAGGGAAAATATGAGTTTAACGTACACCTTTTCCTCTTCAAAATTTAACGAAAACCTTGTCTTGTAATTCTTCTATATATATATATATATATATATATATATATCAATTTTTACAGCAGCCGACTTACTGATATTGTAGATTGTGCTGGTCCTGGGAGCCAAACTTGAGGTGATTGTTGCAAAAATGGCTTTCCGAATCGATGATCAAAACTGTGTGAGCAGAGGAACCCCTCTTGTTCATCCAAATGATAATCTCTTTTGGTTCGGTCAACCAAGATTTGTTCTTGTTCTTATCCATTTTGTTCTGTTTGTGGTAATTATTCCTCCTCTCTATAAACTAGCTAGCTAGATCAAAAGGGAAATACAATAAGAAACTAATTAAGTAGTTCGTATCGATGCTTTTGGACATGCATGGTGCTAACACTTGTTACTGATCAACCTGTAGAATGCATTTGAGTTTGCCTTCTTCATTTGGGTTGCAGTAAGTGTTTTAACCTCTCTCTCGTATCTTTTTTCAACTCTCCTTCTTGTGATGTAATTTATTTATTTAGTTGAGAGAGAGAGAGCGTATAACATTTTTTTCTAGAAAGTCTATGACATTTTCCTACGTTTGATCTTTTTTCCAGATACAATTCGGGCTTGAATCATGTTACCATGAGAACACTTCATTTATTGTCGCAAGGGTCGTGTTAGCGTAAGATTCTCTTTTGACATAATTTATAAGAAGTGATTTTTCATTTTCATTTATAATTTATAATTATTTTTATCAATAATTTATAAGAAATTATTTAAATTAGAAATATTTGATTAAAAAATGGCTCAAACAATTTATTTATTTTATTATTTAAATTAGAAATATTTTTTTATTTTTTTAAATTTATATTTTATATTAACACATTAAGATGATCTAAAAATAAAAAATTAATTTTTTAAAACATTTTTAAAACCAAAACACAAACAAGTTCTAAATATCATCATTTTGCTCAACTCAGGATCACAGTTCAAGTCATATGCAGCTACATTACCCTTCCGCTCTATGCACTTGTCACACAGGTAACTTAATTCCATATAATTAACGATTCCAAATTTGTTCTACCAACTTGTATCCTGCTAGCTCTATTTAACAACCCTTGTTTTTGTTCTTTTCCCCTAAAATGAATTTCATCACATATATATATATATGATGATGATGATGATGATGATGATGATGGATTTTGTATGTATATATGTTGCTAGATGGGGTCTCAATTCAAGAGTAAGGTACTAGAAGAGCAAGTGGCTAATATTATAAAGCAACGGCATGCTGAAGCGAGGGAAAGAAGGAAGACGCAAGATCAATATTCTTTACGGTCTCCGCGTTCTGCTTTGTCTACTGATCGGAGCATCAAAATGTACAGTCCCATCAGATCGCCAAGACCACCAATATTACATGAACTCACTCTGTCATCCAACGAACAACAGATTGCTGCAAAAGATAATGAAAAACGAAGCCGGCTCATCCATTAATCTGGGCATCATCCCGGGAAATCATGCTAGAAATGATGCAAACAACGAAGGCCGTATTGATCATCATATTCAAAAACCATGCATGTTGAAGGAGAAAATTCATATATATATATACACACACAACTCACTGGAAACGTAGAAAGATTGTGTATATATATATATATATATATATATATATATATATATATATGATCATCAACACTGGTATGGGTTATCATAACCCAGAAATAATTCGACTGTAAGTGTTTTGAGGAATTATTTGGCATGTTAGCTTGTTATGCTTATTTGAAGATACTACAGTTATAGTGTCTTCAAATTGCCAACTATTAAATATTTTTATTATTATATGTTATATAGCAGTAATTTATCTTATCATTTAGTATGCAATTTAACTAATTATCTTATAATTATGTTAGTTATTATTATTAATATTAATATTAATAATAAAAGAGATTCACTACCAGAATTTCGCTTAATACCAATGGAATTACCGACGGACTAATTCTGTCGGTAAATTGCGGTGATAATTACCGACAGATACTATTCCATCTGTAATTCAATCGGTATGTATCAACGAATTGAAATATCACAGTCAGTATATACCAATGGAATTACAGACGGAATATTCAAAATAAAAAAAAAAGTTGTTCGCTAACGTGGAAATTTTTGCGGCTGATTTTACCGACGGAATCACCGAGGGATTCAAACCCGAATATCCGTACAGTGATGTAACCAATTCACCGTCAGAATTACCGATGGACTCACCGTCAGAATGAGTCCGTCGGTGATTCCCTCGGCAAAAGTTAATATATCACCACTATGCCGACCCTCTCCTCTCCTATTTCTCCTTCTTCTTCCCCATCCCAACTCTCCCCTCTTAAACTGCAAATAACCACCCCTCCAAAAAAATCTCCCTCTTCTCAACACAAGTCATATTTCTTTAAGTTTTGTGGTCATAGCATCCGTGCTCTAATTTATTGTGGATTTTATCATTTTCTGTAAGTAAATCTATCATTTTTAATCTTAACATTTAAATGTTAATTTTAAAAGTCAATTTTATTGTTTTTTTAGTATATGTATTTTGTTAGTGTATGTACATGTTTATTGTTATTTCTCAAACAAACTTGTAGTATGAATGTATAATTTTGTACTTGTTATGGTTTGTTTTAGATTTTGTAAAATTGTATTTGTTTGTAAATTGTTGAAACTTTGTTAAATTACCGAATTACATGTGTTGTGGTGAAATAATTAATAGCTTGTGTAACAGGTTCATTTTAATTTTTATCAATGCTATTGCGGAATTGTAATTTTCATAAATTTTTATGTATAAATTTGTATGGACGTTGATAATTGATAATGAATATTTATGAGAAGCTGTAATTAACTTGTTGGATAATCTCGAGGTAAACCAATATTTTTGCAAATTTATTTACTTAACATAGTTAATTAATACATGTTGTCATCGTAATTTTATAGAGCTTCGATAGAAGTCATGGATGATCATTCATGGATGTATCGAGATTCACCCCAAGGATTGCGGAGGATGAATTATTGTAACGGGGTTCAGGGTTTTATTAATTTCACAACATCTATTCCCAGAAATTTTACTGAAGGCGGTATTAGGTGTCCATACAGGAAGTGTGAAAATAAAAAGTATCTACATCCAGATGTTGTAATGATGGATCTTCTACACAAAGGGTTCATGGAGATTACTTGTGTTGGTATGCACACGGAGAAGTATTTGTTTGTAATAAGAGAATGGGAGAAAGGGTGGTTGGGTCAACTTCTAGTGCTAGCAACGTGTAGGGAGTTGCAAATGACAACAGTAATCCTTACAGGAATATGGTTATGGATGCATTGAGAATGAATCAAGGTAATGTCAGTCAATGTCCAATCATAGAAGAAGAACCTAATACAGATGCAACTAGGTTTTTTGATCTGTTGAAAGATTCTAACGAACCATTATGGGATGGCTGCACGAACCACAGTAAATTATCAGCTATAACACAAGTGTTCACCATCAAGTCAGATCACGGGTTGAGTGAGGCCGGTTATGATAAAATTATCAAATGGGTGAAAAGTAATTTACCTGAAAGGAACATGCTGAAAGAGAACTTCTATGCTGTAAAGTCCATGATGAAACCTCTCGGTTTAGGATACCAGAAAATTAACGTGTGTCCTAACTTCTGCATGTTATACTACCTTGAAAATGTTGAGCTGACTGAGTGCATGACATGTGGGCATTCCCATTACAAACCCATAACTGATAGGGGAAAGACTCTCGTGGCATATAAAAACTTAGATACTTCACAATCACAACTAGACTGCAGAGGTTATTCATGTCACCAAGAACTGCTGAGCACATGACATGGCACCAATCACATGATGCAGTTGATGGAGTGATGGTGCATCCTTCTAACGGCGAAGCATGGAAACACTTTAACAGTGTGCATCCTCACTTTTCAGCTAAATTAAGAAACGTGAGTCTTAGGTTGTGTACAGACGGATTCAACCCATTCGGGTCATTTGCTGCTCCTTATTCTTGTTGGCCGGTCATACTCACGGTTTATAACTTGCCACCGGGGATGTGTATGAGGCCAAAGTTCATGTTTTTATCTACTGTCATACCCGGTCCGAGCAAGCCAGGCTAAAATATAGATGTTTGTCTTCGACCGTTGATTGATGAGTTGATGCAATTGTGGTCCTCCAGAGCTTTGACTTATGATATATCGAGGAAACAAAATTTTGTTATAAGGGCGGCTTTGATGTGGGCTATCAATGATTTTACAGCTTATGAAATGGTTTCTGGTTGGAGCACGCATGGAAAACTAGCATGTCCATACTGCATGAAAAACAACAAGGCATTCAAGTTGAATGTTAATCACATTGAGAGGCTTGAAACAAATATCGTCGAGACATTATGCAAACTTGAGATGATATTCCCTCCATCATTTTTGACTCAATGGAGCATCTCCCCATACATTTACCGCTCGAGGCAAAAGTTGGAGGACCGGTCCAGTATAGATGGATGTATCCATTCGAACGGTTAGATATTACAGTTGCAATGTAATTCATTTATAAAAGTATTTTCTTTGTTTTTTTTAATTGAAAATATTTGATTAATTTAATGCAGGTACTTGTTCAATCTCAAGAAAAAGGTTAAGAACAAGGCGCATGTTGATGCTTTGATATGTGAGGCCTATATTATTAAGGAGATCTCAACATTTATCTCGTACTATTTCAAACCTCATTTGAGAACGAGAATCAATCGCGTTCCACGACATGATGATGGCGGTGAAGTGCCTTCTAATGAGAACTTGTCAATATTCTTCAATCCTAGATGAGCCACACCTAAAAATACCGTAAGGGGAAGATATTTGTCGGAAATAAAGTTGAGACAAGCACACAATTATGTTTTATTTAACTGTGATGAGCTGAAACCTTTTATTGAGTAAGTATATGTACTAATAATTAAACTTTGTTAAGAATGTACTATTTATATATTGTAATATCATAAACTTATATAATTTGGAACAACCTTGCAGGCAACATCGACAATATTTACTGTTCAATAACTCACAACTGACCGAATCCCAAATCTTTCAATCACAAGATGAACAATTTGCCACGTGGTTCAAAATACATATAAGTATTATCACAAACTCATTATCTCTTACAAAGTTATTGTATGTCATTACAAAATTCTCGTTTACTGTTTATTGTTGTACATTACATACAAGGTTTATCTGGGAATGAGTGCTGCTAAGTCATGGATATGTGTTCCATACTGAAGAATACGGGCATGGAAGAAAGACATACAACAATGGTGTTTGTGTTAAGGGATCGACTAGTAGTGAGTTAGAAGTTGACTACTATGGTAGATTAGAAGAGGTCATCAAACTGCAATATCATAGCGAGCATAATAGAGTGTTTTTATTCAAATGTTATTGTTATGACACCACTGACAGAGGAATCAGAGTTGATCCTCACTATGGTCTAATCGAAATCAACTCAAAAGCTAGACTCTGCAACGTAAATGATGTCTTTGTTTTCACAAAGCAATGTCAATAAGTTTATTACACGTACACCTCTTCCTTTAGAAAGGATCGATCAAGAGTTGATTGGTTATCCGTTTTAAAAACTAAACCTAGGGGTCGTGTCAAGGTTGTTCAGGATGAAAACGAAGACACAAGTGTGCGAGATGAAGTCTTTCAAGTTAGTAAGTTGGTTTAACATTATCAAGTTGCTCCTTCGATTGACTTGGAAGAAAAATCAAATTTTCATGTTTTCGATGATAGTCTTGTTGATGTTGACGCAGAGGAGTTGAATGTTGTTTTGAGCTCTAGCGGACAAACAAATATCGATGAAGATGATGATGATGATATCCATATTTGTTTTTTGATAACCCGGGGTGTCCGGGCCAGCTTCGCGCACCTCGACTGATCCTCGGACCCACTGAACACCCTACAAGCCCAGTAGGCAGGTAAGGCACCGCGGGGGTGATAGGTGTGCACACTAAGGTTTGAACCTAGGGTGCAGAGGCAGAGAATTCCCTGTCAGGACCGCTAGGCCACAAACCTAGGTGCTGATGATATCCAAATTGAAGATTGCAATGGATGTGATGACTATTCAATTAACGACGACGAAGAAGAAATTTTGACTAACTATCAAAATAAAGGAAAGTGTAAAGTATTTTTTTCTAATGTAATATATATTATGGATGATATATTGTAACATGAAATATTTATTTTATAAGTGTTAACTGTTGTTATTATTTTGTGTGACGAGCAGTTTGTAATTTAAGTGTTTGCAGGAAGATAAATAGGCAATACAAACATAATCTTTCATGCACAGTACACGATCACCGACATCCATACCGAAGGATTACAGTCCGTTGGCATTTCAAAGAGAGCTTCACTAGAAATGCCACAATCACCGACAACTTTGAGGACGGATTACAGTCCATCGACATTTCACATAGAGCTTCACTAGAAATGCCATAATCACCGACGACTTTGTGGACAGATTATAGTCCGTTGGCATTTCACAGAGAGCTTCACTGGAAATGCCACAATCACCGATGACGTTGCGGATGGATTCCGTCCGTCGACATTCACAGAGAGTGGTGGAAATGTCACAATCACCGACGACTTTGCGGACGAATTACAGTCCATCGACATTTATCGGCAGTTCACAATTACCGATAAATTCACCGACGGATGGTGCGAATTCCAAAGGGCGGGTATTAAATGCATTTTTGACCGCGTGCCGTTGCCGATGAAATTACCGACGAACTGTAAAAAATATGAAGGGTAAGGCCATGTTTGTTTCCCGGAATTCACTTTCCGGGAAACCACTTTCCAAACTTTCCTGTGTTTGTTTGCCATTAGGAAAGTTGGTCAACGGAAAACACTTTCCGGTCAACGGAAAACACTTTCCAGTCAACAGAAACACTTTTCGGTCAACGGAAAACACTTTCCAGTCAAAGAAAAATTTGGTTTGATTTTCAGGAAAGTGTTTTCCCTTTTGGCTGTGTTTGTT
>Ga0307518_10001725_pt1 | contig 16119 bp, 10 predicted proteins | sample 25_EM_MG_FD_203889 | JGI IMG/M metagenome (GOLD analysis project Ga0307518, IMG submission 203889) | Populus trichocarpa ectomycorrhiza microbial communities from riparian zone in the Pacific Northwest, United States - 25_EM | ecosystem: Host-associated > Plants > Roots > Unclassified | place...
TTGTTCATACTTTTGGTTCTTCATCAAACTCTTAAGAACTTATCAAAGATTAACTATCTTTGAGGCGTTCTTCCTTATACTTTCTATTCTTGACTGTTTATAATCAACGGATTAGGGTCTTTCATCCAATCCGTTGCCGCAAATACTATACTCATATATATAAAGTTGCTCCAAATTCAAGAATTAAAACAAATACTAACAAAGATTAAACCAAAGTTATTGGATGAAAGATTATGTTAAAAAGAGCTATTGTCAAATAGTATAAAAATAATAATAAAAAAAGCAAAGAAAAGAAATCACGTCAGTTTAATCTTGCCACAAAACAAAAAAAAAAATCGCACAATATAAAAATCAAGTTCTTGAGAAAAATTACAATTCACGTCAGATTATCTTTGATTAATGGGTGTTATTTCAAATCTTGATTTTGGGTTTCATATTAGTTTTTTGTTTTAATTTGAGTTTGATGAGTGTGTAATTGATTGTTTGCAATTGAATTCAGGTTGTTAGGTTTACATTAGTTTTTGGGTTTTGTTGAGTCATTCTTTTTTATTTATTTTTGTATCATTTTTCTTTTTCTTTTTTGTATTCCTTTTTTATATATTCACTTCTTTTTTTGTTGACAATCTTGTTTCTTGAAATCTTTGGTAAACATTACAAAACTAGATTTTTATTTTATTTTTTTTGTTTAGTTTCTTAAGGAACTGAAGAGGAAAGTAAGAAAAGTAAAAGGCATGAAGGTCAGACTATTATAATGAAAAGCTAAAATTTAAGTAAAACACGAGTGAAATGACTATCATTAAGTGAAAAAATGTTAAGAAGTGTGTGAGGATATCTTGTTTTACTAAGGAGAAGAATAACACTTTCCTTTTGGTACTGGCAATGCAATAATAGTTTGAGCATATGAATGTGATGTTCAGTGATATAAAGGGTTGAATGGATAAAAAAGATGCCATGATTGCAAATTTATAAGTAAGATAATCCCAAAGGGTTTCTAATGTTAGGAGAGAAAAGAAACTAAGGCTCTAAGCCTTGAATGATGACTATTAGAAAGCTTGTATGAGAAAGAGAACAAGGATGAATAATTTACAATGCTTATTGAAAAAATAAATAAATTATTTGTCAACTTAGGAGATGCAGTCCAGCATCTAAAAGATGTGAAACATTCATAAAATATTGAACATTTAAAAAACTCTGATGCTAATTCGTTTGACATGGATGCTTTAACAAATGAAAGTCCATTAGATTTATATCTCGAGGAAGATGACATCATTGATTTTGATCTTAATGACGTTAGTGATGAAGAGATAGAATATCCAGTTAAGGATGAGTCACTTATGAGTTGGTGTGCAATGAGTTTACAAGTTAAAGAGGATGATTTGAAGTAACAAAAAAAATATTACTTTTTATTTAAGATGTCACATCAATAATAAATATGAGAAATATTAGCCTTTAATGCTTTATTGCCTTCGTATGGATACAAGAGAGAACACCATAGGTCTCGGTATGAAAGTTTAAATAATGGCTAAGGAGTTCGTGTACGTGTTCACATATATAGGAGTGAAAAAAATTTAGTCAGAAGTGTGACTTTTCAAAATATATTAGTGGGGTTAACTTACAGGAAAAGAGTGACTAAGATGAAAGCAAATGGTGAGTTGGGTGAGATGAGAAAAAGAAAAGAGAGGCCATTTTTGAAGAGAATAAAAGAGAGTGTTGAACTTTTATGTGAGAGAAAATATTGTAAATAATGTTTTTTATACTAACAAGCCTATGTAAAACAATGTTGTTGTTTTTTGTTGTAGGATTATATAGATGTATTACCTATAAATGGTGTTTTTATTATTGACTCAAAGATAAATCATTTTAAGAAGAGTGGGGATGATGAGAATTATCAAGTAGTAGCATAAGATCCATTAAAGGTGTTAATTAAGCATATTACAATGACAAGGGCCAAAAAGCTTGAAGAGGCATTCAATTGGGTAATTTCAAGATATTTAAGCCAAATAAAGCATGAATTTAAGTTTAAAGGAGGATTAAACCTTGATCAATATGATTTATGAAAAAAATAAGACAATGAGAGGTGATTTTAAGCTTATTTTTTTCAATGCACAATTTTATGCTAACATGCATGCCTTTTGATTTGACAGTTAGATTGAGCTGAAACTTTTCCAGAAGATTCTAGAGAACTTTTTTAATATAGGGTTAAAATTTTGTAGCAGTTAGATTTTGAAAAGACCATATGATAAAGCCTAGAAGTTACTATACGGGATTTAAATTATTTTCCTAGTTGTTTTAATATTCTTTTTCATATTTGGTTTAGTACTTTTTTATTATTTTTCTAGCACTTTTTAGAAAGTTTTTACGTAATATAAATACGATTATTTATCTTTTGATTAAGAAAAAACTTGGTTTTACCTTATAATAATATTGTGTGTGAGGTTGCTCATACTCTTGGTTATTCATTAAACTCTTTAGGACTTATCAAAGATTAATTATCTTTATGACATATTCTCTTATACTCCTAGTTCTTGATTCTTTATAATCAATAAATTGGGGTCTTTCATCCAATAACTTTGGTTTCTTAGTTTAGGTAATCATTAGATTGAATGTTTTTTATTAATATGATTTTAGCTTTTTTAAGTTGTTTTTATCTTGATCATGAGGTCTAGGATTCTTACCCTTTAAAATCACATCACCTAGCACTCAAGGCTTATAAATCACTCTCTTTATAAAAAGATTTGAATATATGAACTTGGTAAAAGTATCCTTGCTAGTTAATGTGATTATTGATGCGAGGTTTCATATACATTCGTTAAGATCATCATATATAATTATTGATATAAAAAATAATTCATCCATGTATCGTTTGATTAAGGACAACAGTTATTTACTACTAGTTTTCAAGAGAAACAGTGAAGAAAGTCAAAATCAACCATTAACCAATAATATCATGATTCACATTAACATTAAATGATTAAGTTTTATATACAACATAAGTAGTTAGAAGGATGATTTTTGGATATTATAGAATAACACATAGAGCTTTCATAAAAGATGCGTTTAAATAAATGAGTATAAGATATATTAGGATTAAGATTGGATAGTTCTTATCTTTCATAAATAGTTTGAATATCATTAAGATCTTATATTTATGTGAAATTATATATCTTTAAAATTATAAAAGGTTATTTAGCAGCTGAAAAAAATAGTCGGTGCCATATATGCAATTCATTAATAGTTTTCTACTATCTATTGTTATCTTTTTATACGATTAAAAAAAAAAGGTTGAACAAAGAAATATGGATTCTAGCATAATTGTGCCTATTGTCCAATTTTAGGGCAGCAATCATAATTCTCAATTCGACTATTAGATTGAGATGAAAACTTACCAGAGTTTCCTGAAATATTGTTCTATGTTGGAGGTTTTTATTCTAATAATACTAGTGCCTTGAGACATATTTTTATTGTGTCACATGAGTGTGAAGGTGTATTAGCAAATCCTTGAAAGAATTAATGACAATGTCTATAAAGTGGATCTACCATGTGAGTATAATGTTAGTGCTACTTTTAATGTTTATGATCTTTCTTAGGCACGCGTTGCTATCTTCTTCTTATTATTATATGATAACGAGATTGGAAAATAAGGATTGGCCCTAAGCCGAATCCAAGTAAAGTACTAGTGCTTGCTATCAATAGAAGTCTCAGCCTCCTACTCAACACGATGAGCTTTAACCTTCTGACTCCAAAGAGCCTAAGTTGGCAGTTCACTTACACAATTTTTATTTTAAGTAAAATAAAGAAAAAAAACACTTTCTTTAATGTCAAAGCTCAGGTTCCTGACGAGCGGGGTGTGACCCTTCCTTAATATAAATAAGAAATTCGGGGTTCTATTGTTTGGTGTAGGTAATGATTTGAGGTTGAATTCTTTTGAAGAGAGGGGGGATAAACCGATACAAACTACACTAAATGATCCATTAGAAGCTCTAGAGAGCCAATCACAAGATCAAGGCAAAAAAAACTTAAAGATGCATTCAATGGGCTTATTCAAAGTGTTTGGAGCCAAGGTGAATTTCAAGAAGGGTACACCTTCAACAAGTGATCATCAAACTTTAGTTAATTTAATCTATGTACAAGAGAGAACTTATCCATCTATTTCATGAGCTAATTAATTTCAATAGTTCGAGATTTATTTTTTATAATGCATAATTTTACTTAACAAGCATGATTTTCGATTTGACTATTGGATTGAGTTGGAATTTTACTTGAAGTTTGCAAAGGTCTTCATATATATTGAGTTAAAATTTTAAGGAGCGGAAATAAAAAAGGCCTTGCAATAAGGTCTAAAAGCTATCATACATGAATTATATTGATTTTCTAGTTGATTTGAGATTCTTTTTATTTTATTTTATTTTATTTAGATTTTTTTTTAATTTTTTCAACATTGTTTATGATGTTTTTACATATTAAAAATAAGGTTATTTAGCTTGTATTTAAGTTTTTTAGGGACAAACTTTGATTTCAACAATTATTATTGTATGTGTGAGGTTTTGCTCATACCTTTTGGTTCTTCATTGAACCACTCTGACTTATTGAAGAATTAACCAGGCTTCGTGACGTCTTCTATACTTCTTGTTCGTGTCTTTTTATATGCATTGGATGGGGGTTCGATTACTTATAGTTTTAGTGTCTTGGTATATGTTATCGTTGTAATAAACAAACAAATTGTAAAGAGAAAATAAAAAAATATATTTTTATCATCAAAACAAAACAATCCTAAAAAAAATAAAAGGAGAAAAAAAAAACACATCATATTTCAATGAGAAAATCAATTTTAGACCTAATCTTAACTTTCTTGGGAAGAGTAGATTTGATTATAAATTTCTTGATTTATATATCAGGGTTTGCATCAAGTTTAGTTACCATGATTGTTTATTTTTATTATCATATAATTGAATGAAACAAATTTATTTTCTATGATTTAAATCTCAAATTTTTCTTGGTTTTGGAAAATATGTTAGTAGTGCTTAAAAGTTTTTTTCTGCATTATTTTTTTATCTGGCCTATGACGTAGAGCAATCCATTAATTTAATATTTCTTAAATTACAACATTTTTTATTTTACACTTTAAATAATATAATTTTTTGAATATATCTTTGTTGAGAGATGGATGAAAATGGCATAAAAATCCTTATGATTGCTTTTTTTTCCTTCTATATCAACAATAAAAATATGTTTATAAAGGAAAAGAAAGGAATTGTAGGATTTTTATATACTATTTAGTCAATTTAACCCGGATAGAGAAGGTTAATAAAATATCGGACTATTTAAGATAAACAATAAGAGATTTCTAGTTTATTTTCTTAATCAATGGACACATTTGTTTTTCCCTCAAGTATATTTTTTTCACTTTCAATTTAGGTGTAGTTTATTTTTGTGGTGATAAAGTATTTTTATAAAAAAATTAAATTTTTTGATATTTTTAAATTATTTTAATATATTGAAGTTAATAATAAATTTTAAAAAATAATAATACAATATTATTTTAATATATTGTTAAATAAAAAAATTTAAAAAACAATTGTTATTTAATACAGACGTCAGACGTGCAGCCCTTTTTGGAAGAGTAAAGGACAAAAGTATACAATAATACACCGTAAGTCCTCAATCGAGCCAATTTTGACTTGTGTAACCAATAAAAAGGCGACACGCAAGCAAACTGAAACTGCATTACGTGCTTTAAATCAACTTTGCATCCTTGTCTTTCATTACTCAGAAGCCAAACCCTACAAAGTACAAACAACACACTTCTCTCTCGTTTCAGAGACTCGCGCTCGCTGGCTCTCTCACCCCCAGCTGACGTTTTTCTAATCAGGTCAAAATCTGTCATAACATGAAAATAATTTTGAAAAAGAAGATTGTCTCTTTTTTTATTTTTTGTTTAACAGTTTTTATCTTTATTTTTATTTTTTGAAAAAAAGCAGATAGAGATCGAAAGAATCCAACAAGATGTTTGGGGTTATAAGAAGAAGAGTCGCTAATGGAGGCTTGTCTTCGTCGTCTTCTTCGGTTAGAAAATTCATGTTTTTTTTTTTATTTACTATATTTATTCATCTATTTATTTGCTAATTTATATTATTGATATGAAATTTCTTTGTTTGATATGCCTCTTCATCAGATTTTGAGGCAGTCATTACAAACTATTCGACCTGCGCCTTCGTCTACCTCTAGAGTCTCCGACGAGGTATTGATGACTTTCATTTTTTATTATTATTATATTATGGTAGAAAATAGCTGTGTGTGTGTTTATATATATAATTTCAATAATGCTATCTTGTGTGTCAACAGATTTTAACTCATGCCAGAGGATTTGAACATGTTCGGAAATTCAGTTGCTTTGTTTCTCCCCGAGGTATTATTTCATACTAAGTGTGGCGTTTTGTTACCTTCTTAAGCATAATAATAATAATATCAACAATAATAGTTTGTCATTAATCATGTTTTTTTTTTCTTTTCTTTTTTGGTTTTTTTGTTATTTACAGGCAGGGCAATTAGTTCAAGGCCCGTGAGGTTAGTGATGTTCTATTTCTTTGCTTTGAAGAAACTATATCAGGACTAGCGTTTCTAGGATCAGAATTTAGGATCAGAAAAGCAGTAACTGGATGACACCTGTGAAACCATGCTAAGCTTATCGTTTGATTGTGGACCATTTAAGTGAACAAATAGAAATGTTCTCGTTTGATTGTCTATGTCGTTTCCTTTTGCAAACTTTTTACCAATCTTACTTTACCTTTTATACCTCAAGGTTGAAATACATGCACCCTTGGCGAGACTCTTGCACTTAAATGATAGTGGCCTGAGGGGGTGCTCTAATTCATTTTACCTGCTTTATGTCAGTATAGAACTAGATTTCCCATCTTTTATTTCCCACTGAATTTGTAAATTGGAGAATGCTTGTCCTTTCTAACTATCCAATAAAGATGTAGATTAGGTTGGTGAAAAATGATGAAGAATTTTTATCCTAATTAGAGTTGTTTGCTGTTTATTGTGTAGCTGCATTGCAGTGCTCTCTCTCTCCTGCTTATTTTTTTTTTAATTTTTTTCGTTACGCAGAGAAGTTGTTTCCAACATGGAGCTCGCCTCCAGCAAGAAAACTTGGAGTAGGCCATTTTCTTCAGACACTGGTGTGTTATTGACTGGACTCTATGGATTCCCTTCATTTGTGCGTTACACATTGCTCTGTAATATCTCTATGTGTGTGCACTGGTGCACAATTTATTGGTGAAGGAGACATTGCATGATTCTAGTCCTAACTGGACTATTTAATCCCTATGGCTTTATAATTGTTAATTTCAATCACTTATCTAGGATATTAGCATTCTAGCTCTTTTGTGAGTCTTTCCCGAATAGCTATGAAGTTGCTTCTAACAAAGAATGCAGTTTAAAGCTCTTGCTGTGGAGTTTTATCATGGGAAAACATAATTAATGGAAAATTTTGAATCAAAGTACTGTCATAGTTGCCAGAAATGTTGTATGCATTTACATTAAATTGTGGTATAGAGGGGTTAGGCTTAGGTGGTATGACAGTTCAGATTGTAATAGCCTTTGGAGCACCTATTTGGCTTGTCACTATGTGTTGAATCTTTCTACAACGGTTGGGTACTTTGTTGAGTTGACCCTTGTAAGATCTTGGATGTGATGAAATGGATGGATTGCTTCAATTTAGTTTTTATCTTTGAAGAGGACCCTGCAGCTATTTTTATTGCAGTTATATCGTATATTAAAGCTTTGCTATATCTTGCTTTATGATAATTCCGTGTTCTGATGTAGGGGATTTGGTTGATGCTGTTGTTCCTTTTATGGGTGAATCCATCACTGATGGCACTCTAGCAAAATTCTTAAAGAGTATGTCTTACCAGTAATAATTTCTCATTTCTGTTGTTTGCAAACAACATTTTGTCCTTTATGTAATTGCAAGTTCCTGATTTTGTTGAATATGATATACTGAGAGCAGATCCTGGTGATAGTGTAGAAGTTGATGAGGCAATTGCTCAAATTGAGACAGATAAGGTGTTGTCCTCAACATGCTTTTCCTCCCCTGCTTTCTGACACATGTAATAGAAAATTTGTTGTGCGTTTCTAATACTTGTAACGTCAACTTATGTTCAGGTGACAATTGATGTTGCTAGTCCAGAAGCAGGTGTGATAAAAGAGGTAATACATATATTTTTTTTATGATAGTTTTATGTTCTCGTGGGAGGAGGTTTGATGATTGAGGTTGCAAATTTTAATTGAACTGTTGTGCATGATTTTTGGCAGTATATAGCCAAGGAAGGGGATACTGTTGAACCAGGTGCCAAGATTGCTGTCATTTCAAAGTCTGGTGAAGGTGTAGCTCATGTTGCTCCATCTGAGAATATATCACAGAAAGCTGCACCTAAGCAATCTGCTTCTCAAACGAAGGATGAAGAAAAGCAAAAGCCTAAGGTTGAAGCTAGACCTGTCCCAGAAAAGCCTAAAACTCCAGCAACACCACCTCCTAAACGCTCTGCTACAGAACCCCAGCTTCCTCCTAAGGAAAGGGAAAGAAGAGTAAGTTTGTTGTCTTTTGTCATTATATATTAGGGAATGTTCCTTGAGATTTGTTCTATTAGTGTCTCAATTTCTTCTTTGATTACAGGTTCCTATGACAAGACTTCGGAAAAGGGTTGCAACCCGATTGAAGGACTCTCAGAACACATTTGCTATGTTGACAACATTCAATGAAGTTGATATGTGAGTTCAATTTGATTTTGACGTTTCATTGCTTATATCACTATTGTTATAGCTATAACTCTTTGATAATAGTGGTTAGGTCATATCCTATTGGTTTGGCTTTTTGCCAACACAGATGCATGAACTTATTTCTCTTGAGTTTTCCTTCCCTTATAATGCTTCTATCCCAAAGAGAACAGAAAATGGCGCTTTGAAATGGGTGGATTAGTTCCTGAATTTTACCCCACAAAATAACATTACCTTGGATTGTTTTTCCTGCATGCTTGTTTTCCCATCATTGATTCTCTGCTTATTGTAGGACTAATTTGATGAAGCTTCGCTCTGATTACAAGGATGCTTTTGTTGAAAAACATGGAGTGAAATTGGGCCTTATGTCAGGATTTATAAAGGTAAACAATGTGTTATCTATAATTATACAAATAATTTCTGAAATATACTTTTGATCCAACATACATGGTTTCATTTTCCTTGTTTCCTCTGTGAAATACCTCAGGCTGCTGTCAGTGGTCTCCAGAATCAGCCTATTATAAATGCAGTTATTGATGGGGATGATATCATATACAGAGATTATGTAGACATTAGTATAGCTGTCGGTACTCCAAAGGTTTGTCTTCATCTCTTTAATCGGTTGACTTCTTATTTGTGAACACAAATATGCAACATTTGGTACTTATGGTTTGGTGAAGCTCCAGCAGTAATGCACTGGACTTGCTTTCTATATATCTTCATTTTGTGGTGTTTGTAATTAGCGTAATGGGTTCAGGCAACTTTCTTGCTCCTTACATTTTCAAAAGTATCTTTATTTGTATATTTCCTTAGCCTAACTAAATTGTGGGATACTATTATAGTTTGATTCTGGTTGCTAAATATGTTTTTATCCAAAGAATTGGAGCAGTTATGCACATTTATGAGTTCTTCAAAATAATTTTTCAATTACAATTTATTAGGTTGCTAGGGCCTAATATCATTTAATCAAATTTCCCTTGAAGCTGGTCTCACCGAAAGCAACTATTTCCTTGCTATTGGCTATTCAGTGTAAGGATTGTTTTTGTTAGTGAAGAAATGACATGTTTGTCTTCTGTTTGTGATATTTGGGGGTGGGAAGATTTGAACCTGGGTGCTCCCAACCCCCACAGCCTTAGCCTTAAGTCCTTTAACCGGACCAATGCCTCATTGGCATATATATTTGACTTGTGGCATACTACCTGCCATTTCCACAGTAAATACTGCACCCAAGATGTTGAGCACCATGAGACATCGAATTCCCTCAATTACTAGATTGCCACAAGGACACCATCCTCTCCGGAGGTGCCAGTTTAAATGAAGCTTCTGCCATGTTTATCTCTGACCACCTGTACACTTGAAATATCTTTGACAAATATTGTGATTGTATTAAAATATTTGTTCTCCTTGTGATTTCTATGAACAAATAAATAGGAGAAAAATGCTGCAGTTACTTAATTCCTTGTTGGGTTTCACTTTCCTCTGTTATTTTGTTGAAGTTTCAATTATTCATAGAGGTTCACAAACGATAAACTTGTGTGTTTTTTTCCCTTTCGACGTCCTTATTGTAATTATCATGTTTCTTCCAGGGCCTTGTTGTTCCAGTTATCCGTAATGCTGGTAAGATGAACTTTGCTGAGATAGAGAAGGAAATCAACACCCTTGCAAAGAAGGCAAATGACGGGACAATTTCAATTGATGAGATGGCTGGAGGTTCATTTACAATATCGAATGGAGGTGTTTATGGAAGCCTTTTGAGTACACCCATTATCAACCCCCCTCAGGTTTGGCATTCTACTGTAATAATAATTTAAATGAATACACTTGTCTTTACTGATTGAAACACAGAGCACTAATTTACTACTTGGCTGAACTTGAGATCTCATCTGTTTAAATTAATGCGTGTATGCTTCTCCTATGAACATTGTAGTTCTCCAACTTGATGGTCTAGGCCATGGTTAACAGAATGGACTGGCCAGTAGAACCAGAAAACTGGTGAACCAGCTACTAAGCTGGTCTGGTTTTTATTTGGTTCATTTAAGCAAAGAAACTCAGAAAGGCATTCTTAGGTTGGGTTTTAGAGAATCAATCATGTTTTCCCTGGTTAAATGCAGGCTCCGACTGGTTCTCATAGAATATAAAATTTTAAAAAGATAAAACTCTTTGCTAATCCAATCTGGCAATGATTTGAGTATTAGACTAGGAAAACATTGCTGCCTGCCTGAACCAGTGACTCAGTGATCTGGCTTTTCTTGCTTGGCCACTATCTGGTCGGGTCCTGATTAGGCTTGGTATGGACAGGAACACATTTTCTTGGATAAGTGACTGCTGTGCACTCAATTAGTATTTGTATTTTCAGATTTCTTCATGGGTAAAGAATCTTACAACCAATATTTTTTTGGCAGTCGGCTATATTGGGCATGCACTCGATAGTGAGCCGTCCAATGGTTGTTGGAGGTAATGTTGTTCCAAGGCCAATGATGTACATTGCACTCACATACGACCATAGGCTAATTGATGGAAGAGAGGCAGTTTTCTTCTTGCGTCGTATCAAAGATGTTGTGGAGGATCCTCGCAGGCTGCTCCTGGATGTATGAAACATGGATTCAATTTGAAGAGTTTTCAGCCATGCTGACAATAGAACATACTATATTTGACAAGAATAAATACTCTTGAGATGGAAGTTTTGTTGGGGTTTGTTGTTAATTTGACCCTACGAGCTTTTCATTTGCGGCTTGCCATGATTTAATCTAAAATGAGGAACTGGCTACATGTTCTTATTTTATATTTCAAAATGATCAGCAAACTGCTCTTTTATTTTTATACATGTAAGAGACTCCAGATTCTGGCAAATAGCACGTATAGTGCCCATATATCATGAAATTTATATGTATTTTTGAATTTCTTTGGTCTTTAGATATTCTGGACTTGGATTCGTTGATTTTATTGCACTTGATTTATAATCCAGCCTTTCTGATATTTAAAGCAGGCCATTTTTTTTTAGCCATTTCCATCTCCCTGTTGGTTCTCATCACTATAAGAGCTCCTGATGACACGTTAATTGGTGGAAACTGACGATCCGTCTTCAGCTGCTGGTCTCAGGTCGATTGAAGGTCGAAGAAAAAATAGGAGTAATCTGGCTGGTGACTCGATCAATTTGCAACTTGTTGAGTTAAGGTAAAGCTTGCTAATTAACTTTTTTTTTTTTTTTAATCAAAATGATATTTTGATTTGTGATCTTGTACTTTGATTTCAAAAAGAGACTGAAGTGAGTGGGTATCCAACGGACTATTTGTTTGCATAAATGAAAATGACAATCCACAAACAATGCCTTTGAATCTACCCGAGGCACTGTCAAGGGTTCGCCGCACTCATGCCAGCTGGCATGCTCGTTCGAAGAATGAGGTCATCGAATTTCTTGCTATGATGCAACTTGGTGAAAAATGAACAACTATTATATATTGGGGGATTAAAACCTATTATATATGTATGTATGTATATATATACAACTTAGAACATAAAAGAAAGTCGTAAACATGTTCGTTCAAAGAAATTCTCAATGGATGATTTGGAAGGGCGTCCTTCCAATTTTCCATAAGAAGCCAAAATATGGCAAGTGGTCGCCTAACTAGGAGGGTTCATATATTAATAATAAAGCACTTAAAGGAGGTGCATATCATATATAATTTATATAAATACTCAAAACTTATACTCTAAGGTAGGTCATATTCATGAATCCTAATTCATTGTCTTTAAATCATAATCTAGGACAACCATATTCAATGGTCCGTTTTCAATCATTGTTACTCGTCAGTCATCCCCACATTATTCATATGCTCGATATTTGTTTTTTATAATCATAATTGAATTTAAACATTAATTATGTACTCCTCAATTTATTCAAACAATTCAAAACCCATGCCTTATCTTAATTACTATCATTGATTCATTTTGATATACTTAACTTGTGCCTTGAATCATACTTTAGCCCCCCTTCATTGCGGCCAACTTATTTTTAAATCATAGTCCTCATATGAAGGCATCTTCATATATAGTCCAACCTTGAAGGCACAAAATCTATAAAACCCAACCCTAAAGGCATAACAATTATATAATCCTGCCCCTAAAGGTATAATATTTAAATATTCCTGCTTTGAAGGCATAACATTTATATAATCCTACCTCGAAGATATAATAATTACATAATTTTTCTGTGAAGGCATACCATTAATAATATCCTACCCTGAAGGCATAATACTTACGAGACCCCCCTTTTTTTTTTTAATTAATAGCCCCTCGCTCATGCTATCGACTTAATTCTTTTTAAATTAATAGCTCCCACTTATACGAATGACTTAATTCTTTTTAAATCAATAACCCCCCTATTCATGTGCCTAATTAATTATTTTCACAAGTCATTAGCCCCTGCTGGTGCGACTGACTTATTCTTTTCATATTATGTGTAACACACTTTGTTTACTCATTGTTTTCTTATACAAGTATTGTACCTTGTTCACTCATTGTATTCATGTATGTGTATGTGCACCTCACATTGAATTCACACTCATATACTTCCATCGATTACTCACTCATTTTCTTTCATGATTTCTTGTTTTCTTTCTTTCTTTGTTTTCGTATTTGCTATCTTTCATTGATATCTCATTCATATTTGATAATTTAGGAGTTATATATATTCTTTGATTATTTTATATTTTTAGAATTATTTTGAAATATTAGTATTTTATTTTTAATTTTTAAAAGAGAATTTATTTTATATTATTTTCCTTATGGTTTTTTTTTATTATTAGTTATTATGATTTTTTTATTATTATGTTTGGTTTGGTGCCTATAAATAATCATACTATCTAAGCATTTAAAAAAGTTCAATATTCATTACAAAATAAACTAATCTTTCTTAAAAAATAACAAGATAAGTGGCATGTGCCTCGTCATGGGCCGAACTAATATTTTTTGTAATGTAAAAAAAATGACGTTGATGCACTACTAGTGTGTTTTAAAAATGAAAAACAAATCCACCACTTGAGTTATAGACCCTAGTGGATCTAATAACATGGTTTCATCAATTATATGATAGAAAAAACAATGACAATAAATGGATTAAATTTTTAAAAAAGTGAAAACGATAACCATATGAAAAAAAGCGATGACCAATCCCTTACAAACTCGGGTAAGGCCGCCAAAACTCGCGGTTGGATCATGTGAACAAGATAACCTAATAGAAATCAAAACAAGAAAAATGACGAAGACTATTTCTTAAAAGAACCTGATTTTGAAGGATGAAACCAAAACATATAAAAAAAACGATACAAAAATACCTAGGTTACTCGACCAAACATATTGCCTAGGTCATGAGATCCGAATAACTCAATTGAAATGAAACCGAAGAAAATTACGAAGTTTATTTTCAAAATGAATAATATTGAAGGATGAAGTTAAAAAAAATAAGTGAAAAAAAAATCGATGTCAACTTGTATTAAATTTTCAAACTTGTGACCCGAGTCACTAAAACATAAACTCCCCATCTGGAAAAACCACAAACCCTAGCTTGCAACAAATGAAATGCTGAAGGATGAAATTGAAAAAAAAAACTCAATTATATAAAAGGATCCAAAATAAAAAAATAATAGCAATTAGGAGAGTGAGGATCTAATTTTAAATAAAAGTAAATGAGATGACAATCTAGAATTTTTAATTGAAGGGGAAAGTTAAAAATAAAAATCAAATTCATAAAAGAATAAAAAAAGAGTCAAAATCAAAAGAATGAAGACCATATTTGAAAAAAATTAACAAATCACAATTATGGATCCAATGATGAAATTGAAAATATATTTAAATTTGATAAAAGGGCCAACAAAAAAAAATTAAAATCAAACAAATAAGGACCAAGTTTGAAATATAAGTAAATGATAGGATAACTCTGAATTTCTCAATGGCCAACATGAATTTCGAGGGATGGAGAGAAAGAGAAAAAAGAGAAACCATCAATGACATGCCAACACCTAAACCACCGACTCCATCGCCCCACATAGAAGGAGGTACGGTGACATTTACAATGTCGTTGCAGAAGCTGGCGCTTCATCGCTGGACAATTCCTCACATGTCTATGGAGAAGCACAAAGATGCTCTATATATTGGCACTTATATTTCAGGCACCAACTAATTTTTTTAATAATATTTTATATTTATCAATATACCAAATTGCCTTTCAGACAAGTTAATTATAACTCAAAAACCATTTGAAAAAAAAACCTGGAAGCTAGTTTAAGGACTTTTAGTTTTAGTGTCAATTAAGTTATTTTACCATGCTAAAAAAATAGAAAGATTAAAAGCTTCTGGATGCTATTTTATTTTTATAAATTCTAAGGATAATTCAGTTATTTAACCGTGATAAGAAATATGAGAAGACCTTTTTAACCGCAATCAATTTTATAATAACAAATGAACCATTATGAAAAGACCATTCTATACTAGGAACAAGTTTATTACACCTAAGTTACATATGTATTTACATTGTTAAATTACATCAATACATATGTATTTATTGGGTTGCTACACCTAAGTTAAGTTGTGTTTTAATATGTTTTAAATTTTTATTGTTTTTTTTCCCTATAAGTTTAAATAATTGAGATGTGTTTTTTCTTTCTTTGTTAATTTTATAATTATTCAACAAATATTATAATATAATTGTCAGACTCAATTCAAAATCTGACCAAAATTTCAAATAATAAATTTCTATCTAAATGAATGAGTTGACTCAATGGATTAACTATATTAATAAATTCTATATAATATAAATATATTTATTATATGATCGCATCATAAGCACATGGGTATCAAGTTGCAACGTACCTTGTGGCAGGAGTCTAAAGCGCGTATTCAAATCCCACGCATTGCAAGCTGAATGAGCTAAAGGTTAAAAAGGGTAAGTCTTTTTATATTATAGTATATTATTTACAACTCACACCATAATATACATAGGCTGTTTGATAATATGCTAGTAATTATTTTTTAAAATATTTTTTATATAAAAATATATTTAAATAATTTTTTTTAAAATATTTTTTTGACATGAATATATTAAAATAATCTAAAATACATAAAAAAATAATTTAAAACAAAAAAAAAATAATAAAATTTTTAAATTTTTTTAAAAACACTTTTAAAATATAAAAATAAACAGGCATATAATATTTTCATCTTAGAGTAAAAAAGAAAGAAAGTAGAGAAGGATTAGTGGATAAAGATCTTAATCAATCTAATTTCAAATCTTGACCAATCAATATCATTCAGTTTTCACATCAATTTAATATTATATTATTTACGACT
>Ga0307518_10001728_pt1 | contig 16112 bp, 14 predicted proteins | sample 25_EM_MG_FD_203889 | JGI IMG/M metagenome (GOLD analysis project Ga0307518, IMG submission 203889) | Populus trichocarpa ectomycorrhiza microbial communities from riparian zone in the Pacific Northwest, United States - 25_EM | ecosystem: Host-associated > Plants > Roots > Unclassified | place...
TTTATAGTTATGATATTTTTTTTTCAGGGTTTTAACTAATAAAAAAATCTCTTAATACTTTATTTTCAATTATATTGGTTGGCATCATAGCCCAAAGTTTTCCAAGTTAACTCTTGATATATATATCTATATATATATATATATATATATATATATATATATATATATATATATCAGGTGTAAGATGTGAGATATTTAATATATCACTTAAGCTATTCATCACTCGTGTAATCAGAGGAGCTGCAGCGTCGATTCTGATTTTTTTAAACGTCCTGTTGGTATGATACATTCAATCTGCCCAAGAGAGAGGGGAAAAACAGATCTTCCATACAAAGTTACAAATGGGTTAAGCCCAAACTCCAACGGCCATTTAAAATATCAAACCCAACGTTCCAAGTTCAGCCCATGAATACTTAAAGTTATACTAGCCCAAAGCCCAAACCATCCCTTTCTCCACAGCCTTCTACAGCCCACCACCCACCACCACCACCACCACCACCACACAAACCCTAAACAAGAAACACTCCCAGGTGCAAAGAACGAAATAAATAATAATAATAATAATAAATTCTACTCTCCTAGTGAGAGTGGACTCCACAACTTGTCTAGCCAATCGTAGAATTTTAATTTTATTTTATCACTCTCTCAAATAAAAAAAAACTTTAGGCACATAAAAAAAAAAGAGGCAAGCAAGAAGAGCCACCATGTCTTGCTCTGCTCTCCCACATTAACCCACCGCCTCTTTCACGCACAAACAGCACCCTCTTCTTCATTATTTCATTTTCTTTTCTATATTTATCCAATTTGACCACTCATTTTTAATTTATTTTTTCAAGACCTCACAGCTCATGCTACGGTATACAGTCTACCCAAATGTAAATAAATAAATAAACAAATTGGTTTTTAAAAAATAAAAAAAACAAAAATTAATAATAATAGTAGTACTAGCAACATAAAAAAAAAACAAAGAAATTACAAATTTTCTTTCTCGGCCTCCGCCTTTGGTTTCTTCCTTCGTTCTTTTGCTGCTCCTTCGAACCTCTCTTTCTCTTTCTATCTCTCTCTCTAGAATCTCGTATAGCTTTGCCCATAACCCCAATTGTCAAAGCTCAGGTTTGTATCCACATCGATCTACACGATGTGGTTTCTAATTCTCTATATTTAATCCCGTTTTTCAGCTTATTTTTTGATCGGGTTTTATTTGGGAATCTTGTATTGGATCTTTGTTTTCTGGTCTCAGATTCTAAACTATCTTAATTTGCGTGTGTTTCATGCAATTGGGTTTTCACAAATAGTTTTAGTTTTATTTATCTGGGTTTTTATTTTTATTTTTTATAATCTTTTCGATTATTATTGAGCTTCAGTCAATTGGTTTTTTATTTATTTATTAAAAGAGACAAGGGTTTATTGCTGATTGTAATTTCTTGATGATGGGTTTTTGATTTCCAGTATAATTAAGGGATTGAATTCAAACAAACAAAGACTTAGTTGCTATGAATGTTTTTCTTGCTGTTTATTTTTGTGTGGAAATTAAAAAATAAATATAAGTTAGCTAAACAATCTCTTAGAGATAATGATTGAGTGGAGGTTTGTGTTTTATGAGGCCGCAATGGATGCAGAGTTCAATATTCAAAATCCATGTTGTTTTCTGTTTCTTAGACTTGTCAGCAACCTTAATTTTTTTTTTTTTGAAATTTCTACTCCTCGTGATATCAAAGATTTATTTTTTGTATATATATAGTTTCTGGTTTTGTAGGTATCGAGTAATGAGTAGTTCTTTTAATGCTTGTAGTTATGTGAACTGAATTGATTTGTTTAATGTTCGTGTTATGTGCTGGCATAAAAATTGTATGCTTGGGGGCTGTATTCCTGTTTTTTCTTATTGATTTTATTTGTTATGTAGTGAGGGAAGTTGAAGGATCGTGGGGGAAGGAGTTTTGGAGTGGGAAATGGCTGGGATTGTGGGTGAGGAAGCTGGAGTTGGAAGGTCCACGGAGGGCATTTCAAGTGGACAGCGTTGCCAGTCAGGTGAATTGCTGGCGGAATGGCGGTCCTCTGAGCAGGTGGAAAACGGAACCCCATCAACTTCGCCACCTTATTGGGACACTGACGATGACGATGATGGAGGTATGTGCTGGTTCTCCATATAATTTATTGTATTTGTATTTTCGTTCTGGTTCTCCTTTGTTTTTATGTTTTAGTGTGTGTATTCTTTTTGCCAGTGAGCAAAATAAGGCTCTTCGAAATTCAATGTTGGAAGCTAGAGTGTAAAAGCTGTTGGAAGTATTAAGGGAAAAATGAACTGGTTCTATTCTCCTTCATTTGGTGGTTGAACTCTATTGCACTGGACTTATTGCATGGAGGTTCTGCAAAAAGTAGCTTGACACCAAGATGTTCGAAGATTAGCCCCAATGTTCTAGTTATATTCTCAGTACAAGATAAAATAAATTTTGTGAAGAATCTCTCTTATCCAAACCTCAATCATGAAATCCCTTCTCTCCCACTCTCCCCCACTCTCCATGTCAAGAATGGTTCCGAGAGAGGCACATTCACTAACTAAAATGAATTTTTTTGACTTACTGCTGGATTTTGAGTTTTTCATTTAGCAATCAATTTCCCACGCACTTTGTGGAAAGAAGTGCAACAGTAAAGTTTCTTTTGTTAATTATGTGATCGCAAATGGATATGGTAGCAGTGCATCAAGGATCAGATTGGTTTGTTCTATCTTTTTACTCAGTTGTATATGTGAAATTGACAAAATTCAGTATAAATAGCTGCAAGAAAACTTGATTAAATAGATGTTAGCTAACTAACATTAGTTTCCACTTCTATAGCAGAAGACTCCTAACTCTTAGATTTTGTGATTGCTTCTTTAGTTTCTTATCCCTCTCTACAAGCTGTTATGTGGGCAACTCTTTGCTAACTGATTTTGTTCTTTTATAGGGCCAAAACCTTCTGAGTTATTTGGAAAATACACATGGAAGATAGAGAAATTCTCACAGATTAATAAAAGAGAACTTCGAAGCAATGCATTTGAAGTTGGCGGCTACAAATGGTAAAGAGCTTTCTTAAATTGTGCTTTTCAAAAACCAAAAATGTTTCACTTTACTCTGGATGGGAATATGAAACCATCATATATGATTTTTGGGATCACAAACTGGTCTCATTCTTTATTAATCTCTCTTCAATTAAAATAGGGTTCTCCATTAAAGAGGAAACAATTGCAATCCCCCCCCCCAATTCTCAGACTTCATTATTTCTCACGTATGCAAGTCCAAAACATGTGATGCAACATGATATGAGGGATGTGATGTACCTTGCTAAAATCGATTGTATTACTGCATCATATGAATCTTTTTTCTATAAACAAACCTTCACTAGTTATTTGCAGCTAATATTGAATTTGTTATATAACTTCCTCATGCATATATTTTTTTAATATGTGCTTATGATAGAGAGAGATTTACATGAGATGACTTATGTGTTCTACTGCGTGCCCTGTTTGTTTTTGCGTTTCAAAAGTGCTTTCGAAAAAATTTGGAATTTTTTTATTTTTTTCTTTGCTTCAAATTAATATTTTTTTGGTTTTTTCAGATCATTTTGATACGCCGATGTCAAAAATGATTTTTTAAAAATAAAAAAACATTATTTTGATGCATTTCTGAGTGAAAAACACTTTGAAAAGCAACCACAACTACACTCCCAAACACCCTCAAGTCGTTTGGTAAAGCTTATTATCCAGAGATAAATGCAATATTTTTCTTACACTTCTGCTATAAGCTTTGCAATAAAGCGAATGAAAGGAGTTTATTGGTTTTCCATATGTTTGGTGTAGCCAATTGGTAATATCTTGAATCTCACTGATGGATGTTCTTCTCATAAAGAACAAGTAAAATAAATCATCATGCACTTTAATAAAAAATAAAAAAAAAACTAGTAAAATGTATCATATTGGCTGATTTATATTCCACCTTTTCATTTTAAAGAGGCCAACTTTCACATTATTGAGCATGAATTTTGATGATTATGTTGACATCTCAATTATATAGGTTTTCTCAAGTTTTGTTGCATTGATGCTACTGACCTGCAGAAAATCAGTGCAACTTTCAATGCTATTATTGATTTAATTCTTTTGCTTCTGGTGACAGGTACATTTTAATATATCCCCAAGGTTGTGATGTCTGCAATCATCTTTCACTATTTCTCTGTGTTGCCAACCATGACAAACTTCTTCCAGGTTTGGTGCTACTGACTTGAAATTGCAGTTATAGTCACTGCTCTTTGTTTTTTTTTCTGTGCCTGTAACAGTGTAATTTTATTTATCTGTGAACCAGGTTGGAGTCATTTTGCACAGTTTACGATTGCTGTGGTGAATAAAGATGCAAAAAAATCTAAATATTCTGGTTAGTTGATTAAATATTGTCTGAAGTCAGTAATGGAACTGTTGATTTACTATTAACCAAAAGAAAAATTTGCAGATACATTACATCGGTTTTGGAAGAAAGAACATGACTGGGGATGGAAGAAATTTATGGAGTTATCAAAAGTGTCAGATGGGTTTTTAGATGCAACTGACACTCTTATTATAAAGGCTCAAGTGCAAGTCATCAGGTTTCTGATAAGTTACTGGTTTATATATGTTTGATGTCTATCAGTGATTGTGCTGCATTTTGCACCGTCATGCTGTTCATGTTATTCTATTACTTAACCCTATGGTCCACTATTTGTAAAGTATTTTGTGATGGCAGTATAATTGTCTTGCATGTTTTTCTTGCTTGTCCATTCCAAGTTTAATATTTTTGAGAAGTTGCGTCAGAATCTAAATTTAGATGTTTTAAGAGTAGTTATGGCTCATTTATATAAATTTCTCATCAAATCTGAAGTTGTCTCAATAATGAAGTTATTCTTGTTGGATCTTTAAGTTTTTAGTTATCTGTTTGTTATAAATTTTGTTAACTGAGCTGTAATCCTGCCCCGAAGTATATATTTTTATCACCGCGTCCCAAAAATATTATTTTACATGAGCTGGAAACTGGACAGTTAATTATCTGGCATTTCAGTTGATCCATCTATGTGTATACGTATACTTTTTGGCAATTCGATATGATTATCTTTAGTGTTTCAATTTTAAAGTGAGCTGAGCATACCATGTTTCCTATAATGAATTATAATTACATTCTCGTCAATGTTGGCTCCATGGGGTATGTAAATGAGATATTCCTATGTGAAAACAGGCAAATTGTAAAAAGTTGTCAACATAACTTTTGTTCTAAAGGAGTGAGTTTCACTGAATAAAAAAGAGAACTCATTTTATGGTATTATTGTTGTTGCAATAATGTCATGTCAAACCTCATGAGGCTATCACAATGAGTTTATGGTCGGGGTCCTTTGTAAATGAACTTTGATAATGGAGGCTGTATTTACCAATTTGAAGTTCTGGCATTAAGAGTCGTGACTTGAGTATGTCTGTTGTACTGTTCATCTGTTGATTGCATGGAACTGTTGTATTATTTTTTCTGCAAGAAAATGCTCTAGGTGTTTCTCATTGTTAACCATACTCATTGTGAGACTGCTTTTCATGTGTAGGGAGAAAGCAGATCGGCCTTTTCGTTGCCTCGATTGCCAGTATAGGAGAGAACTTGTTAGAGTATATTTGACAAATGTAGAGCAGATTTGTCGGCGTTTTGTGGAAGAGAGACGGGGAAAACTTGGGAAGTTGTTAGAGGACAAAAATAGGTGGTCAAGGTATTGTATCTCAATCTTTGAAAATGATTGTTACTTTATACATTAGAATAGAATCGTTGTCAGTGGTTTTGACTTCTCAACATGCTGCTTTATGAAAATTGTGTTGTTTTGGTAGTCCTACGAGCCTGCATAATATCATTAATTTATTGCCTTTATTAACAGTTTTCTTTTTGTGATATCATTTTTTGGTGGCAATTATAGCTTATTTTACTTGTGTTTCTGGTCAGTATAGTTTTGTGATGATAATATTTGCAACTGTTGCAGCTTTTGTGCTTTTTGGTTGGGAATGGATCAAAATGCCCGGCGCCGCATGTCCAGGGAGAAAACAGATGTAATTCTGAAAGTAGTTGTAAAGCATTTCTTTATCGAGAAGGAAGTCACATCTACATTGGTAATGGATTCCTTGTATAGCGGATTGAAGGCTCTTGAAGGCCAAACTAAGAGCAAGAAGGGAAGGGCAAAATTATTGGATGCTGAAGAAATGCCAGCTCCAATTGTTTGTGTTGAAAAAGATATGTTTGTGTTGGTGGATGATGTGCTGCTACTACTTGAGAGGGCTGCCATGGAACCATTGCCTCCAAAAGATGAGAAGGGCCCTCAGAATCGTACAAAGGTGGGTTGGGTTGCTGGATACCATTTTTTAGTGTTCGAATCTTTTATGAATTCAGCTATGCATATAGGCAGTCAATATGAAAAATTACTGTGGGAATTTTAAGCAGTTGAATCATTTTAGTAGTTTGTTTTAAATCATTGATGGTTTGTATTGTCATTACTCCTAAGGTCTCTTTTTGGAGCCCTTGAATACTTGAATGGTGGATTTTGCGATTTCACAAATTGTCTCATGTGTTTGGTATCCTAGAGAAACTTTGTTGGTGGCATTGGGTTTAACTTATTGGGCTTAAGCTTCAACCACAAGTTAGAAAATCGTATGCAGTTGCTAATTTTACTTGTTATGCAAACAATTTTCTGCCATTAATTAGCTTGCATCTCTCTAGAAACAGTTTGTTTGCTGGAATAGCACATGTACATAATAAGAATAGAACATTTTAGGTATACAATGGCTGCTACATATGATTGTTTCAGAGTGTTGGTGACAGCATTAGGGTGGGGACAATGATGGAAGTGGCTGTATGTTGATGGTAATAGGAGTGATGGTGATATCACATAATTATAGATTTTATTATGTACACTGGATTATATTCTGAAGAGCATGAAAATGCTGGCTGTTTTTCCTTGCTTGATGGTTGTCAATATCTTGATTATTCTGCATGCTTCATGACTGTGACTAATTAAGCTTCTTATGTCTTGAAAACTTTTTGCATTTATACCCAGGATGGAAGTTCTGGAGAGGACTTCAACAAGGATTCAATTGAGCGTGATGAAAGGCGTCTAACAGAATTGGGTCGTAGGACGGTGGAAATATTTGTCCTTGCTCATATTTTTAAGTAATACACTAATACTTAATTTTTTTTTGCTGTAAAAATGTTTGTTAGTTTCTTCATGCGGCTAGGACTCTTCCATTTCAGACTTAACTGGAACCATATTTCAGCCACATGCACCTTTTCTTTTGCCTAAATCAATTTTTTTGGAGTAATCCACTGATTTGGAAGTCCTTTTTTCAATGAGGATAACCTTCTGGAATTTAATCTAATGGAAGTCCAAGCATTTTTGCTAATATCTTAATATTTTTGTTGTCATTTTACTTTTATTTGGAGCCCATTATGCTATTTTTTCATCTGCTCAATACTGAAGCAGTAAATACATTGCAAATATTAATGAATGATGAAATTAAATACCAATTAGTAAACACTAATAACAATTTATTGGCATAACGAGCACTGCTTATCTTGGCATAGCAATTTTCTGATTCTTTGTGACATGACAAGTGTTCCTCATTGTTATCCATGCATGCCCTGATTTTTTGTCTGCTTCACGTGTAGCCATAAAATTGAAGTTTCCTACCAGGAAGCTGTTGCTTTGAAGAGGCAAGAAGAGCTAATTCGTGAAGAAGAGGCAGCATGGCTTGCAGAAAGTGAGCAGAAGGCTAAACGTGGAGCAACTGAAAAGGAAAAGAAATTAAAGAAAAAACAGGTGGCTTATTTTTCTTTCTTAATAAGAATTGAGTAAAATGTAGTCTGAACTCCCCTATTGAATTCAGGTGGTGTCAGATTACAGTGTCACCATACGATTAGGATTCTGAAACCTTGATTTAGAAAATTCACTTGCTGAAGCCCTTTGGAATTCCTTCTAGTGTTGCTTGGATTTTTTGAGGGCCATAATCACTATGCAAATTTATCTAAAATGCATGGTGGATGGCTAGATTTTCTCTTTCAGGAAAAAAAAATTCAAAGCCCCCCCCCCCCCCAATCAAGAAAACCCCAATCCACCCTTTTCAAGGTTTAATTTGTTTGAATGCTGATGCTTCTTATAAATACAGGCTAAACAAAAACGGAACAATCGCAAAGGGAAGGATAAAGGTAGAGAGGATAGGTCTGGTGTTGCTGTGGTAGACAAGTACCAAGAGTCAAATCTTAGTAATGAGAATAAGGAGTTTGCTGTTGAGGAGGTGCGGCCTGTGATGGAAAAGCCTGAGGTTCTGGAAGATGTCTCTGATGTGTCTGATTCAGTGGATGGTGTTGCTGAAGTGCTCCAGCATGATTCAGAAGACAGAGATGCAAGCCCGGTCAATTGGGATACTGACAGCTCAGAAGTTCATCCTCCCACCGAAGTCAGTAGCAGTGGAGTTAGTGGCTTGTCATCTGTGCCAAACGGGACAAGTGATAAAAGGAGCACATATGCAATGGATGATAGTTCCTCAACATGCTCTACTGATTCAGTCCCTTCAGTAGTAATGAATGACCCATATAAGGGAAACTCGTACTTGAACTATCAATTTGAAAAATTGCCTAGCAGGTATGTGGTAAACATGTGGCCTACGCGTGCTTTTTCCACTGCAGGACTTGATTATGTGGCATTCATTTTGCATTTCATATCTGCAGAGGGAAGAATCAGCGAGGTAAGATGGCACATGATGCGAGTTGGACAGCTGAAATGGATAATCAGCCTCCTGAGCCTGCATCAGATACTGGTGATCATAGCGATGTCACAAGAAGTAGCAAGGCTGCTGATTGCGAGCTTGAGGCTGTTGTTCATGATTTGCAGGATAGGATGGTGAAGCTTGAACAACATGTAATTAAGACAGGAAAGGTGAAGTTGCTAATCTTTTGCCTTGATCTCAAATTTCTACTCTTTCAATAATGTTTAAACCATCAAACAATATAGAACTGTATAACAAGCATCAAATGTTCAAATCCAATTTTGGCGGGCTGCTTATCTTTTGTAGCTTTCTCCTTTTTGACGCCTAATAGCATGGTTGGCTACATGTTTTCGTTGCATCAGCTTCTTGGGTATGAAGGGTCTTCTCTGTTGTCTTATTTAGCATCGTGGTGACTACAGCGCAAGTGTTTTTAGATTTTTTTTCTTCCATTTTCATCTTATTATTTTGCTTTTATTGTGTTTGTTTAATCCTGGTTTGTTTCTTCTTCATTCGGGGAAGATGAATTTTTCTTCTACTAGGTTCATAGAATATTTTAGGAATTAATCAATGCAAAGGAGTTTTTGGCTGTCTTTGCTATGAGGCTGTTCTTTCTTCCTTTCCCTTTATCACTTTTTATTCCAACAAGTTCAAAGGCAATTCTTGAAGGTTTGGCCACCATGCGATTTTATGCCTTTGTGTTCTTTTCAATTCGAGTTGAATCCCTTAAATCTTTTGGCTTTCTGTTTCTGAATGCTGCTTTATTTCTGTGGATACATTTAATCTGTTCTACTTGAGCATGTCTTGATGGACATTTCTTTTCTATGAAATAGGAAGACGCAGTTGTTTCTATGCAAAAGCAGACGAGTAACAAAGACCTGGTTGAGGTAGAAAGACCTAAAGAAAAGACAGCAGCTGTACCATCTTCTCCCAGAAGCCCTCCGACAAGTCCTCCTAAAAATGTCCCATCCACTGTTCAATTGAAGTCAGAAAGCAAGAGTTCGGCTACCATGGATCTCAGTCAAGTTAAGAAAGCATCTTCAAATTGCTCAATGCAGGCTGATAAAGCTGCAACTTCAGCTACCTCCCCCCAAAATGCTGGTATTCCCAAACCTGAGATCCAGAATGTGCCAACTGCAAAACAGTCTGACAAACCAACTCTAAAACAAGTGCCTGCCATGTCAAGGCCCTCCAGTGCTCCTCTGGTGCCTGGTCCCAGGCCAACTGCTGCTCCCATATCTGTAGTCCAAACAACTCCTTTACTTTCTCGTTCTGTTAGTGCAGCTGGCCGGCTGGGTCCTGACCCTTCACCAGCTACTCATAGTTATGTTCCGCAGTCCTATCGAAATGCCATTATTGGTAATGCTGTTGGTTCCAGCTCATCTGGTTTCACCCATACCAGCTCTCCAAGTACAGGAGTGAACCTATCACCAGTGCACGTGCAGCCATCTACATTGGTATCTGCACCGATGTTTTTACCACCATTGAACTCTGATAGGGTAGACCCAAACACTCACCAATCTGGCTTTCCTTTTGGTATGGTAACTCGAGATGTCTTACAAGATGGACGCCAATGGATGGAGAGCTCTCAAAGGGATGCTAGTAGAAGCATGAGTGGTGACCCTTCTTCCCTGATAAATGGTATGCAAAACATTGACTTGTACAATCCTGTACGCAGTGGATCACAGGTGCACTACTCCAGTGAGTTCCCAGCCTGTACATCTGGGCGTCAGACCCAAAGTGGGCTGACAGATGAGTTCCCACATCTTGATATCATCAATGATTTGCTTGATGAGGAACATGCTGTAGGGAAGGCAGCCGAGGCAAGCAGAGTCTTCCGTAGCAATGGGCCACACCTATTGAATCGGCAGTTCTCTTTTCCAAATGACTTGGGTGTATCAGGTGATTTGGGTTCCTCAACCAATAGCCCTTGCAGGTTCGAGCGCACCAGGAGTTACCATGATGGTGGATTTCAGCGAAGCTATAGCTCTTCTGGAACCCATTTTGACACGCCAAGGGAATATATTCCACAAGCTAGCTCAATGCCTTATGCAAATGGGCATATTGATGGGTTGATTTCAAACCAGTGGCAGATGGCTGGCTCTGATATTTCCTTGATGGGCATGAGAAATGCCGATGGTGATAGTTCCCCATATTTTAATCCAGAGTATTCAAATATGGCATGCGGGGTCAATGGCTACACAGTATTTCGACCTTCAAATGGACATTGAAGGAATCTCTCAGAGGGAGCTTGCCTGCAAGTTGGTGGGTGATTGCCCGTTGTAATAATGTATTGGGTCTTAGAATTGGAGTGAGGTTGTAATCTTTTCATAAGAAAACATTTTGTAAAGAGTGTTTCTGCCTTCTCTGCCTCCAGCTTTTTAGTTATAACGAGGTTTTGATGTGTTTTCTGGGTTTGATTAATATTTGAATGAGCATCTGATGGAATATAACCCATCGTTACTGACTAAAATTTGAACCACATCAATTATCCAATGAGAAACCACAGTGGATCAAGACTCCTCTAAACTACAATCTTGAATTAAGTTCCTTCTGATTATTGAGATCTGAGTTTGGTTTCTTGAAAGTGAACGCACGTATCAAAGTTTTTATGGTTATGTAGAGATTGATTCCATCTGGGTTTGAGGCCATTACCAGTTGCTTAGGAGCAGACATTTTTTTTCTGCAACCATCAGTGTGGAGTCTCTCCATAGCATGAAAGGGGCAGACAAAATTGCTAGCCATGTTTTATAATGGTTGTGATGAACTAACTGTTCATGAAGAACACGGCAAGGATGAAATGTGTTACCTTTGTAGAGAGTACTTAATCCACTGGGATAATAAAGAAAAGGCCTCTAATTCGATGACACAGAGTCACAGACGATGTTTTCACTTGAAACATTTCTTATTTGAAGCCACGTATGTCAACATTGATAGAAACAAGCACATTGTGATCAAGCATTCAAAGGTCAGAGCAACTGCAGTTCCAAGAAATTTCCTCACAGGTCAAAACTCAACACGATAAATTTGACGGGAAAAATCTTATCCAGCAAAAGAAAACAAATGTTTATGCATGTAAGTAGGTGGAAAAACGAAAAAACTTGGTATTCAAGTTCACGAAAATCTCCTTTTCTTGTTTAGACCTGTTCAATTTCTTGATAGTTTTTTTTTTAAAAAAAAAAACCTAGCGGTCAACAGTCGAAATCTTTCAACAAATAAAAAAATCACCGAACCCTTCAACCTTTATCAGTATAAATACTCCTCACCACTACAAGAAATTGTTCATGCTTGTTTTGAAATTGTCATCAAGAAATCATGAGGATCCTAAACCTTATTTTGGCGGTACTTCTGCTGCTTTCTTTACATGTTCAACTATACAAAGCTAGTAGGATATTACCTGAAGAGCTGAATAAAGACCTTTCATTGCAGTCTCTTCAGAAAGGCCCTGTCCCTCCTTCTGCAGGTTCAGGATGCACCAACATTCCTGGTAGGAACGGACCGAGCTGCCCACAAGTAAATGAAATGCACTACGCCGGCAACGCTTTGCCTAGTGATGCTGCTTTCCCCCGTCTTAATGTCCAGTTTGGCGTGGCTACTAATCAAAGTTGAAGATCTCCTATATATTTCCCTGGACTCAGAACTTGAAGCTAAGGGTTTCTTTGTGCCTGTTGAAGTTGTTTCGGAGGATCAGCGATGCTAGACCAAATCACAGGTCCTGAAACACTCGTATCATCATGGCCTCTTCCATTCTTTCATTTTTGTAACCGTGTCTGCAATTTGTACTATTTTGTATAAATACACACATATTTTTATTTTTTGTAAAGAGAGAATTGTGAATGTTTGAAAAATAAATCCCTCTGGGCAATCCTAATTGAAACTTTATCATGTTTTTTTCGTCCATAAATGGGTTGACTTTATCATATTGAAACTATGTATAGCCTTTATGGCAGAGTGGCTTTATCAATCTGCGCCATGTCATCTGAAATTCTGAATACAGACCAGTTTCTCTATCATCAGTGGTTTAGACTTTAGAGGCCGACCATCCTTCCCTGCCGGAAACACGAAACCAACTCACCAGAACATATGAAGATCTCCCCATGAATCATGTAACTCGGTCACTGTTTCACGTAAGCAATAAAACAGAGGAAAGAGAGACTTTACAATCATATGACCAGTCAAATTACCGAGGTTTGCTGCCATTTAGACTTGACTAGTTAACGTGTGCCGTGGATCATGCCATGATGCTTCTTTGAAGTTCCTCTAGCGGATACTGACTCAAAAGATGGCTTTGGATTCACCAAAAATTACGTATTGAAATTGAGGTTGGAAATTGGAAAAGAGAGGAAAATAAGCTATATTTTAAATTGAGCTCGTCTTTGACCGGAGCCAGTTCAAAATTTTAGAAAAAACAATGTATTATTATTATTATTATATAGCAGTAAAATGCTTACTATAATTTATTTTTTTTGTGGCTATCATGATCAGTATATAAATTGAAACAAGGTGCTTGAATATCTGGTGTGGTGACTCTGTATTGAAGGCTTTATTAATATCAAGTTGCTTGTAGAAGTAGGGATGCGTGGAGAGCTAGCTTGCAACCAAGCTTCTATTAGTTTCAATTTTAGAGTAAATTATTAGTTGGTTCCTGTAGTCTTAGTGAAATAATAAATAATTAATTAATTCTTTTTTATTTAAAAACCCAATATTGATTCCTAATTAATTTTTATATTTGTTTGTAACTTAGTAATTCCATTGATTTTACGTGACAATTTAATTGTTTTTCCCCCTAAAATGTCATTTACCTCTCATCAAAATTCTCAACATCTCCGCTACAGTAAATTAAAAATAAGTTCAGAAAGGATAATTTAAAAATTTAAAAAACAATTAACAGTCAATCTTGGTCCAAAAATCAACTTAATTATGATTTTAAAAAACCAGAAGAACTAACACGTAAAATCATAAGAAAAACACACGGATTATAATCATAAAATCAACTTAATTAAAGGGCTTTTGTCATGCAACCCGGATATATTTTTTTAACTTAAGTAACATTATTCATGTTAAGCTTAATTAAAATAGATTAAATTAAATAATAAGAAATTGAGGTGTGTGAATATGAATAGCCAACCCGGATACCTTTTAGACCCATTACTTTAACGAATTAAATAAGAATAAATCTACTTATTCCACCAAGAACAAATCAGTTTACGGATTGACATCTCATATGCAATAAATTCATTTCACTATATATATATATATATATATAATCACATAAGTAAAATAATTCCCGCTTTCATACTTATTTAATTTTTTAACTACCTATTTTCAATCAATAACTATTTATTTAGCTTTTTTTCGTTGTTTCAAATAGTAACAACTTACTTCCTATTTTTAATTTCATGATAAATTACTGTAATAACTACTACTAAAAGGACAAGGTAAAATAGTATTTTTTTAAAAAAAATGCAGATAAAGATTAAGGGCATCAATTTAGGTTTTCATTCAAAATAATGGAAGGAAATATCAGGCTATATTGGAAGGAAAATATCAGGCTATATTGCAATCAAAATAAGGTTTTCATTCTCGTTTTTTTATAGAAATACCTATAAAAAAACTTATGGCTGGTATCAAAAAGAAAGTTGAGTGTGTGCTTGTTATTCGTTGAAATAAGCATAAAAATGAAAAAAATAATAATTAAAGATGTGTCTTGATTGTCATGGTGCTCCGTATTTTTTTACCTTTCCTATAGATATCTTATGGTTGCGGTTCTTCTAGTTGGATTTGTATGCTCTAATTTAAGGGTAACATCATATATCATATTAACGAATCTAGACTAGAATTTCTGAAATCAATAGCTATGATTTCTTTATAGGAAAAATTATCAATTTTAAAAAGATTCTAACCAGGTTATTTTTTAATTTTTTTTTAAAAGGTTATTTCGGTCTTATAATCCAAGTCATAGGTTCTTCAACATTAAATTAGTTTTTTATTAGGTTGTCTCCGTCTTATAATTCAAGTTGCGGGTTCGACGGGTTAACCCAATTGACTGGTTTTTTTAATTGACTTTTTTTTTCTCAATTTCATCATTTAATATTGTATTTAATTATGAATTAAACTTTATGATTTGTTTTGGTTTGCTTTTTATTAGGTTATTTCGATCTCATGACCTAAAAATAGTGTTTAATGAGATAACCTGGGTTAACTTGGATTAGTTTTTGTGTCATTTTTTTCATTAAACTTTTTATAAATTTTACTGTTTAATATTGGATCCAATAGGGGCGATTGAAAATTAAGTTTTATAATTTTTTTTTGATTTGTTCTCTATAAGATTATCTCGGTCTCATAACCAAAATCGTAGATTTGGCAGGTTAACTCGAATTAAATCAAGTTATTTTTTTCTTATCATGAGGTTATCTCGATCTGATGACCTGGAACATGAGTTTGACAGATTGACTCGGGTCATTTTTAATGTTTTTTTAATTAATTATTTTTTAATCTTATCCTTTAACATTGGGTTAATTAGAGATTGAAATTAATAATTTGTTTCGATTTAATTTCATAAGGTTATTTCGATCTTATAAACTAAGTTATGAGTTTAAGAGATTAACTCAAGTTGTTTTTTAAGTTTTTTTTAGTTGATTTTTTTTTTAATTTTATCTTTTAATATTGGGTTTACTGAGAATTAATCTTTATATTTTATTTTGATTTATTTTTTATGAGGTTATTATAATCTCATAACTTGAATCGTGAATTTAATTTGTTAATTTAAATTAACCTAAGTTAATTTAATATATTATTTTAATATTAAAAAAATATATCTTCTTAAAAATTTTGGTAGTATATAGCTACAAACCTACAGGTCCAAAACCGAAACAAACATGTACCAAATAGACCGCCAGATATTCAATTCCTCAAGTAAAACGTGGAACTTTGAACAGCCTAATGTTTTTTACTAGCTTAATTAGGTAAACTATAAGTCGGTGGCTATTAATTTCAAAAATTAGACTAATTGGAGTGGTGTAATCTGGGGCTTGAGACGCTTGACCGACCAGCATAATGGTTGACATATCAGACAGCATAGCTATCATACTCTGTACGCTGTCCCCTGAGACCCAGTAGAGAACAATCTCTCTGGTCATATATAGCATCCCACTTTGCACCCTCGTCAGGTAACTTAACCGATTTAATCACAGTTATTAAACTCGAACTACTCACATTGATACTCAAATTAATATGGTAGATTGACTCAGGATCTAGTTAATTTGACGTTGGATTAGTTCGAGTAAGACAAAAGATTAGGATAAACAAAAACCTGGTTGATCTGTTTTTTTTT
>Ga0307518_10001729_pt1 | contig 16106 bp, 7 predicted proteins | sample 25_EM_MG_FD_203889 | JGI IMG/M metagenome (GOLD analysis project Ga0307518, IMG submission 203889) | Populus trichocarpa ectomycorrhiza microbial communities from riparian zone in the Pacific Northwest, United States - 25_EM | ecosystem: Host-associated > Plants > Roots > Unclassified | place...
AAAATGTTCATCAAGATGATGTTCAAAATACATATTTCCGAAAAGTATTCCACACAGATTAGTAGCCAGTGAAAGCAGTAAGAAATCTGCTAAATGCATCCTACATAAATATATGCTCCTTTCCAATTTAAGATCACTTCTTTAAGCATTCACTAAATATTTGCAACATAGAAGACTTTTACTGATGCTAAATGAATTACATCAACTGTATTAGTTACAATGGAACCGTTTCTTTTGCTCTCGTTGATGAAAGGATCTTGCCCTCTGTCTTCATCCCACTAGGTTGGAAATTGGTCCAGATGGCTCACAGATTTATTCGGTATTGATGATAATGACTCTCCAGAAGAGAAGGATGAACTTGATAGCAGCAGGCGTGAATGTGAGACATCCTTCAAGGCTTTCCAACTCCTGAATGCCTTGAGTGATCTCATGATGCTTCCATTTGAAATGCTCGGAGATAGGTCAACTAGAAAAGAGGTAAATCCTAAATATTTTCAGTGATATGTCCCTGCTATCCTCCCTACCCTCTTGTTACATTTTTTCTTCTCTAGAAATGACTTTCTCCATATTCGCTGTTTAAATATATTTTCCTGAAGGTATGCCCTACATTTGGCGTGCCAATAATCAATAGGGTTCTTGACAATTTTGTCCCAGACGAATTCAACCCTGACCCTGTCCCAGAGACGATTCTTGAGGCCTTGGATTCTGAGGTTATTCCACCCTGAAAAGCCTTTACTTTTTTGAAAAAGAATATTTGCTTTCATATTTCTTCAACATGCAACAAAGTTTTTTGGTTTCATCTTGATTTAGGATCTTGCTGATTCTGGGGAGGAGTCTATCACAAACTTCCCATGTATTGCAGCTCCCACAATCTACTCACCACCTCCTGCAGCATCACTAACAAATATAATAGGAGAGGTGGGAGGCCAAACTCTGCAGAGGAGCAGATCAGCAATGCTTAGAAAGTCATACGCTAGTGATGATGAGCTTGATGAGCTGGATTCACCCATGACTTCCATCATTGACAACTCCAAGGTTTCTCCTACATCTACAGCATGGAATTGGATGCAAAAGGGAAAGGCAGGCCGGAAAGTTGTTAGATATCAACTCCTCCGGGAGGTATGGAAGGATGGTGAATAGTCTATTCATTTCTCTTTCACATGCATATGTATATACATGTATGGATTTTGTGTAGGTTGGTTTAATTTTAACACCCGTGCATTTTGTATTTTGATTTCATTGGAGCATACAATAATCGATGATTATATTACTTGATTATCTTTTTAGTTTTCACTACAAGTGCGAGTTTCAAGCCAGTCACATTTCTACAGGATATAAGCCTGGCATCTCAAAAGTTGGAAGCCTCGGACAATTTACTTGTGAACAAAAACTTTCAACTACATTCGAGTCTCACAGAATTTTTTTTATGAAAGATATCAATCAGCGACAACAAAATCTTGCATCATTTTCCATTCATCGATTACCCAATATTAATTCGAGTATCCAAACGATACTGTATGTGCAAACCTGCCTGCCTGCCATCCAGCAGCATGTACCTTTCAGGATTTTTCCTGAGTTTTAATTTAGCTTGATAGCAGTCAACGGGATTTTGGTTCCAAGCCTGCTCCAATTTATTGAGTCTAACCATTTTTAAGCGTGCGATGATGGATCGTAGGCAGGGATTTGTAAAGTTAGGCAGAGTGCCGGGGAGGGGCAGGTCCATTATTGCTGCTGCCTGGCAGTCGTGATGGCCTTCAGGAATGCATGATGGATTAAAATAGGCATCGCTATTTGCTCACAGGATTTTTTTATCCAGATCATTTGGCGTTTGTTTTGGCAATAGCATTGCGGATCCCATGCAATACAAGAAGATTTTTTTCACCCCAGTCCGCAGAAAGGGAAAAAAGGGAACTATTTTGAGAACTTGTATAGTTATTGTAGACATACCCGTGCACAAATCCAGCATTCACCGCCAGTCTAACGCAAAAGGATGAAGCAGTAAATATATTGATCCGTATATCTCAAAGAATTAAACAGATCAAACCATCAATTTACTGGGACGCAGCAAAATCTAATCATTGATCACATGATGTTCAAGAATTCAGATATATTTGATTATGACTTATTTTAAGGCATCCCCTTTTTTTATAAGCCTGACTAGAATTAAAATAGCTCCAAGAGGAAAAACCACTTGGAAAAGGTAGAAGAATCGTAAGGTGCAATGTTAAAAACCACAGTTCACAGGCGTAATTATCAAACCAGTTCATCAGATTCTTTCCATCACATTTTTTTCTTAATGAAAATTTGGCCAAGTTAATTAGGGGCAATTGCATCTTGTGATCCCATCGAATTCCTGTATGTGAGATTCATATTGAATAACTTCAAGTCCATGAAGAAATAAGATAATTTCAAGTACCAAAGAGAAATCTTCCGACAAGAAAGCATTACATCCCATCTTGTGATTTCTTCATCTTTTCTTGAACCTGCCAAGAATCCCAGAAGACATTCCCATTAGCATTAACAGTTTGTAACTTGACAGAGATGAGGAAATTTTGAATTTTACAAGGATGAGGAAAATTCAGCAAAGAATAGAAATGCAGAATATTTATCAAATTTGCACACCAAAGTTGTCAGGGTGAGAAGCAAAATTAGAGGCAAAATGTGGTCATCTATATTGACAAATTAGATAATCCAGTTTCTACAAGAACAAGTTTTTGAGTCTGAATAAGCCTTGCATGCCAGATTTGACAATACATCTAAGTTACAAAAGATCCCAACAAAGCTCGAAATCTATTGACACATAAGTTGAACCTTTTTCTTAAACCTTCAATCCCTAGATGCACAAAATCCTTTGAAAATATATCCTCACAAGCAAACACATCAGCTATCTTAAACCTTTTAAGGAGAATGCTGATGAAGTGCTTGCATTCTGTCAGAAAGGAAAGTAATAGGGAAGAGATCTTACTGCTTGGATTGTGCACCACCAATCAGACCGGGCAATGCATCATAGTGCCCATAACCGTGATACAGGACACGCACAGGATTCTCATTACCATATTCTTGACCATATTCAGCTATAATTTTAAGGCTACCAGAACTTCTATCTCGCATGTATACAGTGATTGGCATCCTAGAAAAGAAAATAGTGTAAGACATCAAACGAGAATGTTTTAAACTACTTCAACTAAACATGGCTAACTAAAAGTAGGAAATTAAAACTAAACATAATCCCGAGCATTTCAACAGATTTTGAAAAGAAGAGGGTCACATTTATTAGATTCTTCAACTTTACATAGCAAATAAATTATAATTTTGAGTTCATGACAAATATAGTTTGTGAAAAGTAGCAGTACAGCTGCCTTGCAAAAACATTTATCAAGGACATTTCAGTTCAGTGGCATTAAGTCCAAGCCTTAATAATTCAAAACAAAGGTAAATTGCCTAGTTGAACATGAATAAATCATGTAATTACAATTATACGTATTTACAAAATTGTAGAACAACATAAAATTTTAGCTTTTAATGTCTCATAGAGTGGGAGCGGGGCAGCTTACTTCAGGACATGTGAGGACATGAGCAGCTCAGGCTCTCCTCCCCAAACATGGGGCTGTCTCATCTTGACAACATAAGTGTCAAAATCATCTTCAATAAACCTGCCAATGCACAAACTTTCAACTTGTTGCTAGAGAATGAGTAGGTAGATAGTCATCAGGATTGCTGAATGGCAAGAAAAAGAAAAGGCCACTGCCAATCATTGAGATTGGTTCATTGATAAATAAATAAATAAACCAAAAAAAAAATAGTCATGCTGAATGCATAGCTGTTAGTTGTGCATAAAGTTGGCTATCCTTGTCAACAACCTTGAAATAATCAGACCTGCTAGATGATGTTTCTGCAAAACCATACTGCGAAATGATACAAGATTTCATAAAAAAAAAATCCAAGGATCCTCAAGCAAATTTACCATTCAGTTTCCCTCCGCCTCTTAATAAATTCATCTGCAACCTGCAGAAATGATCCTAAGAATTTCAGTAAGAGGGCCAAAACACTATATCAGAAATGAGAAACTAAGAAATTAATAGTGTAAATAATATAGAAAACTGTTCTGATGTATGCACATAAAAACAACACAAGCACAAAAAAGGGTTCGGAACATGTACAAATAAAAAATGAATAAGAGAGCTGATTCGAAAGCAAATTTTACTCTCCTCAAATTTGGGAAAATGGTATGGGCATAGTCTACACTGTAATGAGGTATGCAGTAAATGGAAATACATGCAAAAATCATACTCTACAGTTGCAATTCTTAAAGCAAAACATTTCTTAACCATATTAAACAGTGCAGCAACCAATGACACAACGCTAAGAATGAAAAAGAAAAATTAAGTTCACTTCGTACTTTATCTCTAAGCTCATCTGCTAGTTCTTTCTCAAGGCTTTCACTTGGAGATGGTTTCCCAGTCCTAAGGCAAGCACCATGAACCACAGACCGAAACAAACATCTTCCATCTCCAGGTATGCCTGCACGGATCAAACATAAACACATCAATCTGTCACGGAGCAAGATAAAGGACGGACATACTGGTGTATTGATAAACACATGCTGCTTATTTTTACGTTGTCCACTGCATATCTTACGAATTTAAGTTGATTTCGCACCCATTCATGCCATTTCCGCGAATGATGAGATGCTATAAAACATCACTAATCAAATTTAACAACTAAAGCCAACATGGAAAACATGTTTCTTGTCTCCTAAAGCCCATCAATATTGTAGCAAACAAAAAACAATCGTTAAGACAGCTCAAATTGTAAACTTTATTAGTCAACTTTCTTCAAGAACCATCCTTCTCGCTTCATTGGCTTAAATAGAACAATAAAAACAAAAACTTTAAGAAAGAATTCAAACTAAAGCCAATATACAAGGCTGGCACCATTTAAAATTATTTAAAAAAAAAAAAAAAATGTCCGCATTTTCCATGAGTTCCCGACATATAATGAAAAAAGCTACTCGCTTTCTACCTTGCGAAAAATAAGGGCTCTACAGAATTCAAGCAAAATAGAAGAAATTATAAAGACAAAGTGTACCTAAGCCATAATCCATATCAATTCAAAACCTACTCTGAGGATGTTTTAAAAAAACAATTCCCAAAATAAGAAAGCATGGAAACCACCAAATTAAGCAAGAGAAAAGCATAAATCGCAAGTCAAGAATAGAATTCAAACCAAACTTGAGAGCAAAGATTTAAAAAAAAAAAGCATTCGTTTAATTCCTCAAGGCTCAGTTTCCCTTTAATCTTTTCTTCAAAGAAACACAAGATTAGTAGAAAATTGAATGATACAAGAGTTACCGAGGGCAGTTTCTGGTCTCGGCATTTTGCGAGTAGGAAAGAAACGCATCCCAACAGGAGAGGACCAGACCTCCTGTTTTATTTACTTAGTAAGCAGAAAATTTTAAAAGCATTTTTGACATGCCACTGGTTTGGTTTCGTGTTGTTGATTCGATTCGATTAGATAGAAACGAAATGAATAAAGTTATTGATTACCAGAGAAGGAGAGTGAACTTGAAAATGAGTGATAAGAGAGGTACAGCGGTCCTTTTTTTAAGTGCTGTGGTGTGTGCGCGAAGAATCAATCACAGAATCGAATTCCATGCCCTCCCTTTCCTTTTCTTTTGCAGCACCATCGCAGTCATCATGCTTTAGCTGTTCATGCTTCCAATGCAACCGTATTTTGGTTTCCCTCTTTCACAAGAATCTTTCTTGGTTCGCCTGGACGCTGATATTCACTTACATTATAATTTTGTGGTCTTTTTTTTTTAAAAAAAAAAAAGAAAATTTCTGGGTTTTATTATTAATTATATAAATAGTAATTTTTAACGTAGGAAATTACTCAGGCTCTCACTACTAAGTATTTAACGTAGCTGCATTCTCAAACCTCGAACCAAGGATCTTAATAAAGCTAGAACAGTTTCATGTCAGCTGATGGACGCGGTCAGTGGTAGCAAATCTTTTTTTAATATATATATATATATATAATTCCCACGGTCTAAACTCTTTCCCCTACTCCCGCTTCAAAATCTTTTAGGCTACCATAAAACAATTTTTCATTTTCAATTTTTCTTCCTCGATAAAAAATCATTTCTTAAATAAATTCGTTCCCCTATGTTCTTAAGTGTTTTTTTTTTATTTTGGAACCTGGCCATATTCTACACCCCTGTATCTATCTAATGCGTATGCATCATGTTTAAAAGTGTTTTTCAAACATGTTTGGGCTGAAAAGCATCAGACATCAGATATTTTACAATAGTTTTAGAATAGATCAGCTTGTAGTCTTGCGTTTGCAGATCAAAGTGGCAGGAGAGAGTCCATACAACCGATCGAGATTGGTTTCCTGCGTTAAGGCTCCTTGTGGTTTCATTGAAGTTCTTCTATATATGGGGAATCCAAATAATGCTGGAATGAGTGGTTTGATCGGGGATGAGGAGGGGAAGTGCATTGCAGGTTTCCATAGCTACATTGGGTGGACAAACAAGCATAATGGTGGAGGCTGATTCCCTTGAGGCAGTTCATTTGATTTCCGGTAACAGTGGTCCTTTTCATCCTTGTCATGCTCTGTTGGAGGATATAAATTCTTTGCTAAATCGTAGCTTGTTTCACACATTGAGGGAAGGGAAGGGAAGGGAATCGATGCGCAGGCTTTCTTGCCAAGCTAGGGTCGACCTCTCAGGCTCCCAGTTTTGTTTGGGAAATTCCTCCTTCAGGTCTTCATACTGTTTTGTTAGGAGATGGTTTGGGTAGGGTATTTCCTTTGTTAGAGCCTAGCCTTTGTGCTCCGAGATTTATTTTTCTTGAGGCTGTTTAATGAGAAAGATTTCCTCGTTTACATTAATAATTTTTTCAAGAAATCATAAGAAAAACTTGGTACCTCTGAGCTTTTTTCTTCATTCTTTTTTATTTCCTTTTAATTATTAACTTTCATTTTATATTACTCCTTCTAATTTACATGATGAACAGAAAATAATTAAATTAATTAGGATATTAAGGTGTGTTATTCTCTTATATAGTTAATTTGTTTTATATATAATTAGTGATATTTTACATTAAATTATATTTCATTTTTTTATTCCCTTTGTACTTCAAGAGTCACCGAGTCACAGCCACTAAAAATCTTAGCCCCTGCAAAATAAACAAGTATAGAGATTTTTTCAAAATAAATAAATAAAATTCAAAGCTGTTTCTAAATTCTAGGCCTAAAATACGAAGTTCCTAGAACGGTGCTAAAATAAATAGCAACTGTGCAGTACCCCCAGCTAATTATAGAATAAACGTACGGGTCTCATTTCCAGCGTTCTCTTCCTCGGCATCAGTTTTATTAGTTCTATAATTAATTAGTTTTTAATGTCTTAATTTGTGTTTTAACTTCAATTTATTCATTGGTTAAAGTTGTTGCAAGTTGGTTCGCCAAGGAATTCTTGTTGATGGTAAATTAATTAGTGTTAATTTCAATTGTGATTTCATCCTTGTTTGCATAAGGATTGTAGAAATAATTAGCCATGCATGCATTAAGCTTTTCTGGGTGATAAACTGGATACTACAATTTGATGATATTATTAACTAGATGGTTTCTGTTGTTCTCTATCATTCCCTGCAAAAATGGAGGTACCTGATGGGTTTTTTCAACTCTAATTCTTGAAACTATCAAGGGAAATATATTTCCTACAAAAAATGTTTATCTGGATTATTAAAATCTAGCTGGATCTAATGGCATTGCTGAAATTAAGAAACCAGACCTTTTGACATGTTTGGGTTGAATTTATCAGGAATCAACAGCAGGAACCTGCAGAATGAGTGGTAGGCGTCGTCCGTTGCATGCATGTGGAGTTTCTTTCATGGAAATCACTCGAAAAGCTTACAGAGAAGCCAAAGAAATTAATGGACCGTTAGGTTTAGTGACAAAGAAGTTGATCAGGTTAGCTTCGTTTGCTTCCCTTCTTGAATGTGTCCTGCGGTATGAGTGTCTCTTCCTGGCAATCCTCTCTTTTGTGGACGATCATATAATATTAGCCCTTGAAAGAAAGGCTGAGGGTATTTTCCCACCATCAAGATATGTGTTCAACAAGGTTGACAAGCTCGTCCAAATTGTAGAAACCCTTCCAGCAAAATTTGATTCTGCTGTTAACAAGTTTCCCATATTAATCCACCAAATTCCATTTCTAGATTGGGCGCTGTCATGTGCTATCTGTTGGCTGAACTTTTGGTTATCTATCCTGACTCATTGGGGATCAGAAACTACAAAAGAAAAGGAGATCGTGGTCGATATAAACTGTAACAACAACAGTATTGAACAGACAATTGTTGAAGAAGAAGATAGTAACGCAATAGAGTTCCCAAATCACGATGGAAATGAAACAAAGGTATGTTTCTGTCCCATATCTGCAACATCAGGATCGGAATCTCAGACAGGTAGTCCGAAAGTTGTGAGATGCACATACAAGGATGCACTGGAAAAAGTTGTGAAATCCACAAATAAGGATGCACTAGAGAAGGGGACAGGAGAAAGCATACAGAACTCAGAGGAGAGCACAAAGCAGATGATCCAATCCACTGTAATTAGCAGTGAAGAAACTAGTAGCACAGAGCAGATGATCCAATCCACTGTTAGCGGTGAAGAAACTAGCACTGAAGGTGAGACAAATGAGAGCATGAAACAGAAAGAATGTATTGCTGAGGAGGAGACAGAAGAAGCGAGGGCTAGCAAGGAAGCAGCTGGAGAAGGAGGGGATAATACTGCAGTCATCGAAGGTAATCTAATCAGTTGGCCGGCAAATAAAAAGCTGACAAGCATCAGCAAGGAAGATCCAATTTTAGCACTATTCGAATCTGCTTGGCACATATAAATTCTAGAGAAAACGGCAACGAAAGCTGCTGTAAATGTTCTACTCCATACCAATGGTAAAGGAAGCTTATGTAATTTTCCATTTGAGCCAATTGATTATGAAAAGGGGGGGAATTTCAATCTCTTGGTCTGAGGACATTGCTGAAGAGTCAGCATTAAAGTTCGTTCATGAATGCTGCATATATTTTGTTATTTGTGCCCTGTGCTAGGCTATCGTAAAAGCTGCAGTATATTTTTGTACATGATAAATTGCGGATGAGACGATGAGTTTGCGGTCTATTAGAGTGCAGGACTTCGGGGCATTGTATTTCATGAAGTACCAAAAATTTAAATATCCTAGGAATAGGATTTTTGGGTTAGATAATAAGTGATTCAATTCGTCCAAATAATTTTATTTATTTATTTAGTCAAAATAATTAATAACTTGTATTTGATTTTTTTGTACGAAAAATCTTCTTTAATAGAGGTAGGGATTCTTCAATATTTAAATCAGTATTTTTTAGAGAAAGAAAATACAATAATATTCTAGAGATGAATGCTTTGAAAATATATATGCAATAGAGAATAAAGATTGTGAACCTTTATTTTGAAAGTCTCATGGTTTATTTATAGCTCATGAGTTTTGTCTTTTTGTAGAGAAAAAAAACTGGATAGCAACTTTCTCATTATAATATTTTAAATTGTATTATAAGTTATATTTCACTCATTTTATCTAACAAAAAAATTATAAGCCACAAGTGATTTAAACTCATGCGTGGCTAAGCTTAGCACACTACCATGAACTCGAGGTTGGACTTGACACATCTTCGTCAAATTGAATCTTTTACAGGTACCAATCATAAGTTATCTTAACTTATAAAAAATCAAATACAAGTTATCAATCATTTGACTTAACTCTAAATAATGAATAATATTATTAAGATTTATTGATTAATTAATTATTCAATTTAAGAATCCTGTTTCTAAGTTATTTAAATTTTTAGTACTTATCACTAGCCTTGCTTTGTACTTGAGTTTTGGCTTAGGCTTTCAAATGAATTGGTGTTTTTGGGAATCCATGATGAAAATTTTAATAATGAGTGCAATTACCTCTACCAGAAGTGTGCACCAAAAGTTAGGGTTATCATGTGAGAAACAATATGAAAATCTGTATTACATTTTCAGAGAAATTATATAAACATTTCACATTCATTACATCATTATTAAAGCTGCTTTAATAATAAAAAATCAAATTTTAGATTAAAAAAATTAATCTAATTTGTATATTAATCCAATCAAATTTTAATGACTTAACAAATCAATCAATAATGTGATTGATTAAACTAAAACCGAGTAAAACCTAACTAGTTATTTTCATGGATTTTTTTTAATTTTTTAAATTGTTTAAGTTTTTTTAATTTTTTTATTTACATGGATGTTTGGACCAGTTTACATTCATCTCGACTAATTTAATAGGTTCTAAAATTAACAATCTTGTAAATTTTTAATGATTTTAAAGTGTGTAAAATTCCAACTAATTATTTTTAAAAATTAAATTTAAGATGTATCATCCTCAGGATTAAGTTTTTTCAACTTTTTATCTTAAACAAAGTCGTTTTATCTTTCAGAAAAAAAATAATAAAATGCAATTTTAAAATTGACTCTGACAACTTAGTGATGCAATTCATTAACCAGTCAGGCTCCGGACCGAGTCTGACAAGCAACACAACTTTCTATTATGCAGCTAATTGTGTTAGGAGGCAGAGCATGTTTGGCAGTGTGGTTATAGGTGTTTTTCAAATAATTTTTTGTGTTAAAATACATGCCAATGATGTTTTTTTATTTTTTAAAAATTATTTTTAACATCAGCACATCAAAACAATGTAAAACATACAAACCATATTAAATTTTAACAAAAAATAATTAAATTTTTTGAAAACGCAGGTTCAAACGCGTTCCCAAATAAAATCTTAGTAGTAAAATTCCTGTTGTCTTTTCCTGTCCCATTTACCTTTTTCTCCTCTTTTTTTTTTTTTTCTTTTTGAAGATTAGATATATCACACGGAACCAATTTACTGGACAAATCTTCAAGCCCTCTATCTACACATACACAAAGTCTATTTAATATTTAATATTATAATAATGGTTTTTTAAAAAGTTTTTTATTTATAAAACTATTAAAATAATATTTTTTATTTTTTAAATTTTATTTTAAACATTAACTATCAAAACCATATGAAAATAATTAAAATCTTGAAAATTTATTTTAATGATAAAGTAATTTTTTTATTTTTTAAATTTTATTTTTAACAGATCAAAACAATACGAAAATAAAAAAAAATAATTTAAAAAAAATAATAAATAATTCTTTTTAAAATTGCTTTTGAAACCAAAAAAAAAAAAATTTCCTCCGACTACAGTCTGTTTTGATTAAATTATTTTATAATAGTAATGGTCATTTGACAGAAGTTAATTACTCAGTGCTGCAAGGTGTTGAGCCACTGCATTTTGCATAGTAATATTTATAGAATTTCTGTTTTAGTGGTTATTTTTAAAGAGTTTTTTTTAATATATTAAATAATATTTTTTTTATTTTAAAAAAATATTTTTAAAATTAACAAGTTATAATAATTTGAAATAAATATTAACTTCAAAAAAATTAAATATTTTAAAAAATATTTTAAAAAAACAAAAAATAAAAAAAACCTTTTAAATCAACAAAGAAGAGATGCTTCCTTTAATTATTCCAGCCGAATTTCTGTGATGAAACAGATCGTTCGACCTACGAGCCACTGCAGCTTTTATTTGTGTGGTGTGAATGTGTTTTAAAAAAAAAATATTTTAAATTATTAATTTTTTTGTATTTTTAATTTTTTAAAATAATACTAAAAATTAAATTTAAAAAAAAATTAAAATATATTATATTAATATATTTCCAAACAAAATTATTTAAAAAAATAACCACTTTTTCAATACAAACAACTTCCTTTCGATGACTTGAACGGTCCAAGTCATTGACCACCAAACAGCTCACCTACTCTGTAAGAATTGCTCGAGAAGATTGCCTCTCCACGTATTTGATGTGACCTTTTCGGCCACTGACCAGAGACTGGAGATTGTATGATATACGATTTTGCTGTGACTGAATTTCTTTCCTTTTTTTTGTGAAAATTTCGGTGCAAGCTTTCTATTATTAAAGATTTAATTTGGACCTTTTCTTCTCATCAGGTGGCTTCAACTAGAAGCTATATTCACTCATTTTTGCAGTATAAAAACCGATGCCAAGAAATCTCCATTCATCCCAAGTCACCGACTTGCAGTAATTTCTTTGATATCAAACATGTATTCTCTACCAAGCATGCCTTCAACAACATCAGTTTTATCAACATACACTGCTTTTGCTGCGTCTGCAATGCTTGTCCGGTCTGTGTTCAATGAAGTTCAGGCCGTGATTAACCAATTAATCCCCCAAAAACTGCAAGAAAGAATATCATCAAGTCTCGGACGCCTTTTTGGAGATGACTCGTCTCGTTTGACTCTCATCGTCAATGAATACAATGGTTTCTCCATCAATGAAATGTACGAGGCTTCTGAGGTCTACTTGAGCACAAGAGTCACTCGCTCTATCGGACAGCTTAAGGTTTTCAAGGATCCAGGGAACAAAGGCCTTTCTGTCACGATCAACAAAGGCCAACAGATTATCGACACATTCGAAGGAATTGAGCTAGCTTGGGAATTCGCGTCTACTGAAACCCAACAAACGGTTGTAGATGTTGAAACCTGGTCCCAATCATCAGAAAAAACGGAGCATAAAACAATACTGCTGAGCTTCCACAAGAATCACAACGAGAAGGTTTTGAACACTTTCCTCCCCTATGTACTCGAAAGATCCAAAGCCATTAAGAATGAAAACAGGGTGCTCAAGCTGCAAGCACTTGGAAATTACCAAGGTGTCAGCCTTAGCCATCCGTCCACTTTCGACACATTAGCAATGGACCCGGTACTCAAGAAGGAGATAATGGATGACCTTGACAGATTTGTGAAGCGAAAGGATTTCTACCTAAGAGTAGGAAAACCATGGAAACGTGGGTACTTGTTGTATGGTCCTCCTGGCACAGGCAAGTCCAGCTTGATAGCAGCCATGGCTAACTACCTCAAGTTTGATATCTACGACCTGGAACTTGCAAGTTTGCGTGGCAATTCAAATCTGAGGTCATTGCTAACTAGTACAACAAATCGATCGATAATTGTAATTGAGGACATAGATTGTAGTATTGAGTTGCAGGACCGACAACATGGAGCGTACATCCAGGGTGAGAGCCAGGTGAGTTCATTATGTTTGCTTCTCTTCTACGCTAAAATTATTTAGCATATTGTTGGTGGTCCTTAAGAATTTTTCTCTTGTAGCAATTAACTTTGTCTGGGCTGCTTAACTTCGTCGATGGTTTATGGTCAAGCTGTGGAGATGAGAGGATAATTGTGTTCACAACCAACTACAAAGACAAACTAGATCCTGCACTGCTGAGACCAGGCCGTATGGACATGCACATCCACATGTCCTACTGCACTCCTTGTGGATTCAAGATTCTTGCTTCTAACTACCTCAACGTTAAGAACCACAGCCTTTTCAGTCAGATTGAGGAGTTGATAATGGAAGTGGAAGTGACTCCAGCAGAAGTTGCAGAGGAGCTCATGAAGAATGAAGATGTTGATACTGCGCTTACAGGGATCATTGGATTTCTAGAAAGAAAAAAAGGAATGAAAAGAAAACAATCTGGTGTCGAAGAACAAAAGGTAGGGGATGAAAATCAGGAAGAAAATGACAAGAAAAATGAAAGCCAGGAAATGGAGGAGAAGTGTGAGAAGAGGAAAGTCAAGAGAAATAAGAGGAAGATGGCTAGAAGAGCAAAAGGGAGAAAGCAATAGAGGATAACTTAAAGGTGTTCTATCTTGATTCCATAAAGTAAAATAAATCCTATTGCGTCTCTTGTTCTTGAATAGCTTACTGTATGAAGTGCATATTCTCAAATATATTAATAAAAAGTATGAAACAATTGATTTCTTTTCAAGCCTCGGTTCACCAAGAAGTTTCTTGATCTTGAAGGTGCCAAACTGCGAATATATATAGAACAGTGACCCAGTAATATGTGGTTTATGGTGTGTATCTGTGTGACTGAGAGCTTAAGCTGAAAGAGAGTTTAGTTCAAGTCCAAGTCATCTGCACAAATACGAGGATTGGTTGGAAAGGACGTGGAGAGGGTTGGAAAATGATGTACAATGCAGAAGCAGCAAAAGAGGAAAAGATGAGGGGATAAAAGTTAAAACGCCCACCGTGGGGCTCGAACCCACGACCACAAGGTTAAGAGCCTTGCGCTCTACCAACTGAGCTAGACGGGCTCGTTGTTGTCAAGGTCGGAAATACTAATGTAATATACATTACTAACATAAACTTGATATCAAAAAATCCAACATTAATTTGCTTGAGACTTTTTAACTTTGATGAGTCACCAGAAAGAATTCTTATTAAGTATTAATTAAGTATAAAACTAAAAGGTGTGGGAAGATATTGATTTTTATATTTATATATTTATTAGCTGTAGATTATAATCTATATTGTTTTTTTTTAATTATTTTTATTTTTGTATTTTGACTTTTTTTTTAATTTAGTTTTTATATGATGTGCTTATATGGATTTAGATTTGATAATTTATTTTAGTTTTTTTTTTATATGGTTATCATGGTATCAAAAAAATCTCATCATTGGGTTGGTGTTAGAAAAAATCCTAGCATCGCGGTATGATTTATTTTTTAAAAACAATTAGTTAAATAAAAAATGTTTTTTGAAAAAAAACTAGGATATTAAACTTTGTGAAGCCAATGACCCAATTTACAAGTTTGGCAAGATAAATCTAATTGCCTCGGTTCGCAGGTTTAGAGTTGGTTTTTCTTTTTACTAATTAAACTCGATTATGTGATCGTCTATTTATCTTTTTATCACATAGTAAAAAAAAAAGTAGTTCCATAAAAAAAAACATATTATTAAATTTTAAAAAGTCTATGAGCCTGTTGACAGGTTTAGCGAGTTTAACTTTTTTTTTTTTTTTAAATTTATTTGTTTTATTTTATCTTTTGATGCTGTGCTGATTGAGAATTGAGTTTTATAATTTATTTTGTTTTTTTTTATGAGGTTATCATAGTTTTAGAAAAATGTCTTAGTATTGGTGTGACGCTCGATTTTGCAATCATCTATTTTTGTTATCATATATTTAAATAAAAAATAGTTTAGAAAAAAAAGTTATTAATCCCAATGTAGTTTGTTACCCAGTTTGCAAGTTTTTCGTGCTGATTCGGGTTACGCGATTCACAAATTTAGTGGGTTTATCCATCAAACCTAATATGTTTATTTTTTTGCTTGTGGTCCTTTAATTTTTTATTTTTTTTATTTCATTTCATTTTTTTATTTTTTATAGAGTTATCATGATCTCAAATAAATATTTTTTTAGGGGTGGTGCTTGATTTTGCAAGCATCTAATTTTATCATAAAATTAAGTAAAAATAATTTATAAAAATAATAAAATTATTAAACTCATTAAAATTCATGACCTAAGTTACAAGATAATCGAGGTCAATTCAATTTGATATCATTTTAATATTTAAAAAAAATCTTCTTAAAGTTTTTTTAAAAATTATAACATGTTTTTACTAGTTATTCAAATTGTTTTTTATCTATTAAATTGAATTATTCATTTTAGATCAACTTCTATATAATTTAATTCAAAATTTAAGTTAAGTAAGATTCAATTTTCAAAATTAAACTGTTTAATTAAATTTAATAATATTGCAGAAAAAAATTTATACCCTTAATATTCTTTTTAGTTTAAAAAATATATAATCTAACACGCAGTGAAAGACTAGCTACTATACTAGTTTGAACCAAAGCTCATGCGTGATGATTCCTCTGATGAAATACGGTGAACTGGTAGAAATATTTATTTCACATGTCCTATAATATTAAATAATGTAGGTGATATGAGATTTTTTTTGCCTTTCAAAAATTAAAGGCATGAAGCCTCCCGAGCTAAAAATGGAATTTTTAAAAAAATTATTTTTTTTATTTTTAAATTGTTTTAATATGTTAATATTAAAAATAAATTATAAAAAAATATTATTTAAATTGTTTTTGAATGAAAAACACTTGATAGTTGCTATAACACTTTCTAACATTTAAA
>Ga0307518_10001732_pt1 | contig 16099 bp, 9 predicted proteins | sample 25_EM_MG_FD_203889 | JGI IMG/M metagenome (GOLD analysis project Ga0307518, IMG submission 203889) | Populus trichocarpa ectomycorrhiza microbial communities from riparian zone in the Pacific Northwest, United States - 25_EM | ecosystem: Host-associated > Plants > Roots > Unclassified | place...
TTCATAAATTATCTCAAATAAAATAAATAATAATCAAAATAATAGAGATCAAATCTAAAAAATAAAAAAAAATGAAAGATGAAGAAATTAAAATAATAATAATTAACATTTCATAAATTATTTCAAAAAAAATAAGTAACAATCAAAAGAATGATGACCACATTTGATAGATAAAAAATTTCAATAAAAAAATGATAAGGGAAATACAAATAATAATTATAAAAATAATGACTAAAATTAATTTAAAAATTAAATTTTAAGAGATGAAATTGAAAAATAAATATTTAAAACAAAATATATATATAACAATCAAAAGTTTGAGGACCAAATTTGATATAATCAGCAAATAATATGACATTTCTAAATTTTTTACAACTTCCAGAAATTGTTTTCCGTCCAAATTTTTCAGGAAAATACTTTCTTGAAAACCAAGCTAAATTTTTCTTTCACTAGAAAGTGTTTTCCGTTGACCAACTTTTCTAATGTCAAACAAACACAGGAAAGTTTGGAAAGTAATTTTCCGGAAAGTGAATTTCGAGAAACAAATATACCATGAGTAAATGAAAGTATGGAAATATTGTAGATATTATTTTTTAAAATATTTTTTATTTAAAGATATATAAAAATAATATTTATTTTTTAAAATTTATTTTTAATATAAATTAAATAAAACAATTCAAAAAACACTAAAGTTTTTTTTGGATGAAAAACCCGCAACGACAAACGAGGTTTAATTACTAGTAGAAGAGAAAGCATGTTCAGCTGTCAAGAAAAAAAAAATCAAACAAAAAAGAGAGAGGGAGCTGGCGATGATGATTCAAGTTATTAGCAACTAAATAATGCATCTGCTCCTAAAATGAAAATTTCTGAAGTTGGATTGCCACCATCCATCGATCGTCATCAGTTTCCAAATAATTAAGCAGCATCACCATCGGATCTGATCTAGTATGGCCGGGGCAGCCTCCGCACTGTTTCTGTTAGACATAAAGGGGCGCGTTCTTGTGTGGCGCGACTACCGTGGCGATGTCTCTGCCGTTCAGGCCGAGCGCTTCTTCACCAAGCTCATCGAGAAGGAGGTCTCTTTCCTCTCCTTTCCTTTTCTCCTTTATTTATTTTACACCTAATTCAATTCAATTGATTAATTAATTAAATGAATGAGTGGATCTGGTTATGGTTATGGTTGAGTGCAGGGAGATCCGCAATCTCAAGATCCAGTAGTGTATGATAATGGAGTCTCTTACATGTACATACAACATAGCAATGTTTATCTAATGACCGCATCAAGGCAGAATTGTAATGCTGCCAGCCTCCTCTCCTTTCTCCACCGCGTTGTTGATGTAATTCCGTAATTTATTATAATTATCAATTCCATGCCGTTTCTTATTTAATAAATAAAATAATTTCATTTCTATGTTAATTATAATTTTTTTCCCCTTTTCTTTTAGGTTTTTAAGCATTATTTTGAAGAATTAGAAGAGGAATCACTCAGGGATAACTTTGTGGTAGTGGTAGGTTTTATAATGAATTTTGTTGCTCATTTGATTCAAAACATATTATTATCATTATTATTGAGGCAATGACAGGGGTGCCTTGTTGTGCATTTGTCAGTACGAGTTACTTGATGAAATGATGGACTTTGGTTACCCTCAGTATACCGAAGCAAAAATTCTTAGCGAGTTTATCAAGACTAATGCCTACAGGATGGAAACTTCACAGAGGCCTCCCATGGCTGTCACTAATGCAGTGTCCTGGCGCAGCGAAGGGATAAATTACAAGAAGAATGAAGTATTTTCTCATCCTTTTCATTCTTTTTTTTGTCAGAGCAACTTGTTTTTTTTAATTGAATAATTAATATTACTGGATGATGATGAAGCTTTGTTATTATTTGCTCAGGTTTTCTTGGATGTTGTTGAGAGTGTAAATATACTTGTCAACAGCAATGGACAAGTGATTAGGTCTGATGTTGTGGGGGCTTTAAAAATGAGAACGTATCTAAGGTACAGTTAGAAACAATCAGTTATCTGGAATTAATCATTGCTGGTAGTTTTTTCTTGGTTCATTTACGGTTTAGCTTGTTATTCTTTAAGGTAGTGTACTTGCATGCTTGTTTTGTGAAGATAACTGTTAGGATATTCAGATGCCGTTTAGTATATATGTTACTTTGTTAAGCAGCTATTTGTAGTTCTGGTCTGTAAAGTATTTGTATTGATGAATTTTTGGTCCCACTCATTAGTGATGCTGCTCTTGAAGTGCTACACAATTTTTGTAAGTTTTGCTGTTGAACTCTTAGTTTAATATGCCAGCTAGTATTGTTGTTGATTAATGTGGTAGAGAAATTTTGTGACTAGACCATTACTTTCTTTCAAATTGTTTCCAAATGTAGTACTTTGTGACACTTGTTTTTGTCAATCAAACTCATGGTTCCTTGCAACAAACTTTCCTGGAAAACACAACTTTTTTCTTCTTTTCCAATATATTAAGTTATATAATGCAACAATTAACTTGTTTGGTAACACAGTTGAAATGGGAGAACATGCTCACTTTTCTAAAAACAGAGCCATCTATTCATTATGATGTCACCCAATTCTGTGGGGCCATACTGTCTCAGAAAGGGATTTTTGGAGTTAGTTCCACTATTTAGCAATATTGCATGAAGTGACTCCATTCTATAAATGTATTAATGTGTACCTTCAAAGTGTGACGTGACTTGCACAAAACTTTACCTTTAATTACAAGTTTTCCATGGTTATGTTGCAGCGGCATGCCTGAGTGTAAGCTTGGCCTAAATGATAGAGTTTTATTGGAGGCCCAAGGACGGGCAACAAAGGGAAAGGCCATTGATTTGGAGGACATCAAATTTCATCAGTATGTAGCTTAATTCTCTGGTCTACTTGAATTCTTGTGTTGGTTTGTACAGTTGTTACTCATGGAAATAGATGCCAATTTATTATGAGTGAAGGTTACTCGTTACAATCTAGACCTTTTGAAACTAAATACGCAATTTGGTTCAGGTGTGTGCGTTTGGCTCGATTTGAAAATGATCGGACAATATCATTTATACCACCTGATGGGGCTTTTGATCTCATGACATATAGACTCAGCACTCAGGTTCATTCTGTAGTTTTTGAGATCTTTCTTAAAAAGAAAAAGACAACCACCTTGGTTACTTTTCTGAGCATTTGATGAGTTCCATTATGCCTTGTTTCAGGTAAAGCCTCTGATTTGGGTAGAAGCTCAAGTTGAAAGGCATTCAAGAAGTCGTGTTGAGATAATGGTAAAGGCTAGGAGCCAGTTCAAGGAGCGTAGGTATGAAGTTTTACCTGTAATATGTAACTAAGTCTCCTTTTAATCTATAGATCAGAGTTTTAGGTTTGCTAATGTTTATGTTTCCTGAGTATTCAAAAAAATTTAACTGCACAGTACAGCAACAAATGTTGAGATTGAGTTGCCGGTGGCAGTCGATGTTTCCAATCCTAATATTCGGACGTCAATGGGGTCTGCATCATATGCACCTGAAAATGATGCATTATTGTGGAAAATTAAATCTTTTCCTGGTGGGAAGGTATTTTCTTTTTTCCCCAAAAACAAATGGGATCATTTTGTAGTCTTTGTTAACCTTGGCCTGTAGTTTGTATTAGTAACCACCCTTGTTTGGATTCTATTTGCATTTAAATGTGATTTAGGAGTACATGTTGAGGGCAGAGTTCAGTCTTCCCAGTATAACTGCCGAAGAAGCAACTCCTGAGAGAAAAGCTCCTATACGAGTGAAGTTTGAAATACCATATTTTACTGTTTCGGGAATACAGGTACACCTTCAAAAACACAATTGTTTGTTGTATTTTATGATATCCGGTGGTGAATGGCATATCTTTAACTCTCTTTCTCACTGTCTCTCCGACTGAGACGAGACTTACTAATTATCACGGAGTTGTTCATTCTGGAATTGCTTTCTTTTGTCTAAATTTGGATGACGTTAAAGGGGCCAAGATTTATCAGGGCTAGTGTTGATTACTCCAAACTATGAATTGTGGTACCTGAAAGTTTGGATTCTTGTGTAATGGGATCTAGAATTGTTGTTTTCATAATCCAGAGTGTGCGAGTGGCAACATCATGTCTCACCAAGATGGGGAAATACAGGATCTGTCTATATCTGTTAACTTCTAATTTCCAAATAGATAACCGATAAATCTGCAATACATCTGTTTCTCTCATCGAAAATGTAGATGTCCTACTAATGTGGAGCATGAGTTAAATTGAACTTCACATTGTATTCCAACAAATACAAATAAATAAATTTCTTTTTCTGAAAAGCAGAATTTTTTTATTTATTATTGTGGCATTGTTGAAAAAGAACTGATTGAAATTGATGAGTTTTAATCTTAGTAGTTTATGTGTAGGTTAGCAACGATTTCAAAGAAATCTGTTTTACTTCTCAAACATGACTGGTCCGCGGGATGGCTTGAATTTTGGAACTTGCTATAAGCGATTATTTTGTTAAATGTTCATTTTATAAATCATGCTCAAATTTCCAAAAATACTGCTTTAGCAAGTTTAGGTAATTTAATCTCTGATTAAAATGTTGATGTTTTGTAGGTTCGATACCTGAAGATTATTGAGAAAAGTGGTTATCAGGCCCTCCCATGGGTGAGATACATAACAATGGCTGGCGAGTATGAGCTTAGGCTTATCTAAAGGTGCTCTATCAATTTGCTTTTCAAATATCTTTGAGGTTTCCAATCTGTAATGTAGAATTTTTGAGGACAAAACTGGAGGGAGCCATGGGAAGCCGGTTGTGATAGTCTAATGGTTGGTTGAGCTTACCACCTTATTCCTTTTGGCCTTGTTACCTTCTGTTCGTGCATCATTATTGTAATATTTAGAATTCCTTTTAGGCCTGTGCAAATTTTTATCTGTTATTGGATTTCAGATTTTTCAGCTTTTATGTTCTTCGAATTTTGTGCTGGGAGCAAATGGAAATTTGGGTCTTTGGGCCTGTAGTCGATCTGATTGCTCTTCTCTGGGGCCTGATAGATGGACTATTAACTATAAATCTAAGTGTACTTCTTTTGTCCTTTTTGTTATTATTTTTAATTTGACTCTTATTGAATCAAATTATAGGCCAATTTGTTAGGGGAAAGATGGGATTGAAAGACCAGAGATTAAAGTGAAAAACATAGGGCATTATAACATATTCTGGGTGAAATTCAAATTAAACATACTGGGTTCTTTTAGTTTTCAAAATTTATAGGCAAGATTAATTTTGGTTCTAAATTTTATTTTTTTTATATTTTGGCTTCTGGTTTGAGAGCGATGAGAGAAAGTTGCTTGATCTAGTGTTAGAGAAAATTTTCATTGTTATCAATTCTAACCATAAAAAATGGCTTACCTCGAAATTGCCTAGAAAATCAAACTTAAACTAGTAAGATTTTTATTTTAGTTTTTTGGATGGTTTTTTAGGTTTTTTGAGATAATGAATGAGTTTATCAAGTTGATTAAGATGTTTTTAAGGTGTTTTGGGTCAAAAATAGATAGAAAGATCAATTTTTGGGTTGAAAAATTTTTTTCCCTGTTTTTCTGGCTGTTATGGTGGCTAAAAATTAAGCTAAATCAGACGACGTGTTGACTGACTTATTATTTTTCAAAAAAAAAAAAAAAGAATTGATGACATGTTGTCTACTCCATAAAAAAAATATTAGAGCACAAGCATGCAAGCCTACTTTTGTAGGCCCATGTGCGGACCTCTTCTAGATGGGTCAAGCGTGCTAGCCTGACTTGCCAGACCTAACATCGCCTGATTTTTTTACTTTTTTAAAAATATATTTTTAATTAATGCCCTTTTTATATGTATATTTTAAAAATAATTTTTAAATTTATATGTAAATAATGCCTCATTTTTCTTTTATTTTGTTTATCTAGACTCTTTTAAATAAAGTTTAGTTTTTAGTTATTTTATATGCATTTAAATTTTTAAGAGAATATTTTAATTCATCTATATTTTTTTATATATTTTATATAAATGAAATTTATTTTAAAAAAATTTAAATATTTATTTTTTGGATAATATTTTTAATATGTAGAATCTTGTATAATATTTTTTTGCCTTTTATTTTATTTAATTAATTTCATGTATATCTATTTTTATTATCATTTATTTAAATAAAAAATTGATTTTTGTGAACAAAGTTGTCAAAGTTGTCTCGAAGATCCAAAATCAAATATCTTCATCTATTTTCAACTTTTTAGTTTTTATTGTTAATGATTATTTATTTATTTATTAATATATATTTCTTAATTTATTTTATTAGATGTATATATAAGTTTTTTTTTATTTTGATTAAAAAAAATTAAAAAACCTATATATTTATTTTTTTATAAAAAAAATCCAACGCATAACAAAGTACAATTGAAATAGCTATTAAAAACTAGCCAGAGGAGGTTTGATAGAGAGGATATTGGGCTGGTATATCATATTATTACTGTTATTAACTATTACCACTATATACTAACAAATAACAACAGTGCATTATTGTGCTCAATTTGGACGGGACTTTTCAAGAACAACGTTGTTTTCTTTCATTTTGATCCTTGAATATCATTATCATTATCATTGTTGTTATTGGTGCTGCTGATATGGCTGCAGCATTCTTGCAAATTAAATTTGAATTTGCTTCTCTTTGTATGCTCATTGTTCTAAAGACATAAGAATTTGAATTTATAGTTAAAAAAAACTAACGAAACAAGGACCAAAATAAGTAATAAAAATATTATCTATTGTTCGAAAGACATAAAAATCTAGTTTCATCCTTAAAGTTTAATTTATGCATAGTTGATCTCTATAGTCTTATAATTATATGTTTCAATCTTGAACTTTTTATTTATTTATTTATTTATTTTAGTCTTCGAGTGTTGAGAGATGTTAGGAAAAAAAAAATATTAGTCAGTTAGTCACATTCTTGTTATTAAAAAAATCAATCTTGTTATCAACAAGTTTGTCTTACAAAAATGAGTTTTATGAAGATGATTTAGAACCTTTATCCAGTCAAAAACACAAATCAAGATTTAGAAAGTTTTTTTTTTTGGTTTGATTCTAGATGTTTAAATAGATTAGAGGGTGTTTTGGGGTTAAAATGAGTTTAAAAAGATTCTTAAAATTTTTTTTTTAATGTTTTCAGGTAAAAATAAGTTGAAAAATAGTTTTTGAAGTTGTAAAACTCATACTTTAAATTCAAATCATCATAGATGGTCAAAATTCAAATTAGAATGTGGCACCTATTTCTTATTAAAAAACAAATATTAAAAAAAATAAAGCATGGAATAAAAGATTTTTTATGGTAAAATGAACCATTACTTTGTGAATTATGATATAAGAAGGTAATATGAAAAATTAAAATAAAATGTTCATAAATATTAAATGAGAATAAAACTATTTTGTTATATATTGTTTACATAATTTTGTGGATTAATTATTCTTTTATGTTTTTCTTCTATCGTGTACAAATTATTGATTCATGATTTTTATATTTTTTTAATAAAAATTGCTTTTCAAATCATGATAGATCTTTATTTAAAAAATAATACTTCTATTAAAAAACATGTTTTTTTGGAAACAAAAAAGAAATATATGAATAATAAAAGCGATTTTAATTGAAAAGATACATTTTTTCTTTATTTAATTCAAATCGTTAATATTTTTATGTATATTTATTTTTATTGTTTTTAGTTTTTATTCAAAAACATGCTACTAATTAAAAAAAACTGTTCTTTTCAAACAAAAATACACGAATAAGAAATGAAAAACTCACCGAACAAAATATTTTTTTCTCCACACTATAAGTCATTGTATTTGTTTTTAACAAATATCAATTTTATTTACCACAAAACTAAATGAAAAAAGATTTTGAAAACCGCCACACAAGGGAAAAAATTAGTAAATATATTAAGAGGGTAAAACTTTTTAACGTAACTCTGATATTGTTCAAATAGAAATAAAACATTGTGGATTAACGGTAGAAAAACAATGTAATCTCTATTGTTCACCTACAAATAAAACAATATTGATTGTATACTCTAGTCTCTAAAGTTTTTAATTTTTGATCCTTTTATTTTAAAATCCGTTAGTTTCGGTCTTCAAACTTCAATTTTGTAATATATGAGTCCTTATATTTCGAGAGAGAAGAGAGAAAGCCATTAAAAAAAAAAAGAGGAGAGAGAAAGTCCGCACTCATCCATTTTTATCCCACAAAAAGATTAATTTTGATATTAAAGAATTTATCTTAGAAAAAGAATATCAATGAAGGTGCTTTTACTCTTTAATCATACCAAAAAGTAGATCCAAGAATTTTATTATAACTTTGGTATTGTTCAAGCTCTTATAAAACATGTGAAATATCTATTTTTCATGAAACAAAACACTGTTCATTTTACACTTTTGATTATTGGAGTTTTCAATTTTTTTTTCATATTCGATCCATGTAGTTTTTGCTTTGTTCATTTTAGTCTTTAAACTTTATTTTCATCACATTTTTGTTCCTAGATTCCAAGAGAGGAGAAAGAAATTCATTGATAAACAAAGAAGATAAATATTTTAGCTAGCCATAAAAGAGATTGATCCTAGTATCAATGAGTTAATTTTAGAAAGAAAAATTCAATATAAAGAAACAAGCTTCTAATAAAAAAAGCATTGTTCAAAAAAATAAAAAAGAAATGAATGAATAACAAAAAGGGATTTGTCTAAAGAAATAATCTTTTTTCTTCTAAATTTAAATCATTTCAATTACTAGGAATTTTTATTGAATTTCTTTAAGTTTGTATTGAAAAAACCATGTTGTTGATAAAAAAAATCATTGCTATGTCAAATTATTGAAATTATTTCAAGTATTTATTTTAATAGTCATAAACTCAAATAAAACCAGAAGTATTTAAAGCTTTTGTTAAAATGTTAGCAATTTCTTGAAAACTCTCTTTAGATATGAAACTTTGAGTACTCAATGAACCTAATATGTATATTTTTTTCCAAAAAATTACTCATGAATATTATATGAAAATAAAATATTTTTTTAAAATTTTTTTTTATATAATTTTGTTAAATTAATTATTCTTCTATTTTTTTCATAGAGTCATGTACAAATATACAAATTACCGAAGCATGATATATTTTTATTTCAAATCATGATATATTTTTATTTCAAAAACCTTACTTATGAAAACAAAGACATGTTTTAGTAGAAAACAGGAAATGTATGAATAAAAAAGGGAATTTTCACTAAGAAAATACATTTTTTAGTCAAAGATTTAACTTATTGGAATTCTTACAAATAATTATTTTAATTTCTATAAAATTAAATAAAAATATATTTCAAACATGGCCACGAGAAATTGCACTGACAAAAAAAGTAAAAGTTTTGGAGCTTTTTATTAATGATTCTTATTATTTCCCAAGAAATAAAACACTATGACTTGCACGGTGCATCCATAGTCTGTTTTAATATTCATGGGTCATGAGAAAAAACAATTTAGTCTCTATATTTTTCATTTTTTTCATATTTGATTAGTATAGTTTTATAAGTTTGCATTGCCGTCCTAAAACTACAATTTCCTCGCTTTTTAGTCCGTGCAAGAGGAGAAAAGAAAGAAAAAATCATTAAAAAATAAAAAGAGAAAAGAAGCTTTCATCAATTAAATTTCAGTTATACAAAAGGTCAATTTTTATGCAAATAAGTTTGGCTAAAAAAAAAATGAAAGTTTGTTCTAGGTGGTTTTTTTTTTAGCCTTAATATTTGGCTTGTTAGAATTAAGTTTTCTAATTTGGCTTCATGAGATCATTTCTATCTCATGCTCTGATCACGAGTTTCAAAGGTTAATCATAATTGACCTAGATCAATTCAATATATTTTTTTTTAATATTTTTTTGTTAAAAAAATTATATCAAATATGTCACCATTTAATTATTTTAAAAATATTTCATTTAATATACTTTAAGTTTTTTATTTCCCGAAATATTTATATCTTTTAAAAGATAAAAAAGATGATCTAACTCGCGTGGTAATGCAAGTCAAAAACTATTTACTTATTCTAATAGAGATTAGGAGAGAGTATAGAATGCTTTAAACTTTCTTCTCTCCCTGATACTACAGGTAAGCAAATTCAAATCTGCAGCAACCATCCTTTGACAATTGTTTATGAATTTAGGCTATTGGGGAGGCCGGGGGGTCGGATTTTTTATTAACCAAGCATTATATACATTATCTTTCGCCCCCCACAAGCACAGGAAGCACCTCGGCTGGTTCATTGCCATCACTGACGTTGACTTCAAATATTACTAGATACAAAATAAATAATCTTACAATATAAATGCTGTTCTGAGATGCACAGCAGATGCAAATCAGGACTTCATTAGGGTTTGTTTGAGCTGATAATATCCAACCATGCCTTATTTCAACTTCACTCAAGAGATAGGCAAACCTGACTTGGTTACCGAGGAAATTCTGGGGATTGAACCTGAAGCTAGTTTTTTTCTAAGCACATCAGCAGCAGAAGGATTACGCTCATCAAGAGTCGCTGACATCACAGGTGAGAGTTCTTCTTCAGAAACTTTCAAATCAAATTATGCAAAGCTTCCTGATTACCTTAAGTCATGCCTAGACTACTCTGCCATTGTTTGTGGGAGATATGGTGTAGAGATAGGAAAACTAGTTCGGCTTTTGTTGGCTGAAGGTCTTATAGAAGACAGACCAGGGGATATCATGGAGGATGTAGCAGAAAATGTTCTCAAGGAATTGATTGACCTAGGAATGCTTCAAGAAGAAGAACAAGGGACTGAAGTAAAAGTCCCTGCCTCGTATGTCCAGTTATGTATTCTTAAATTGGAGAAACAAGATTTTGTTTCTAAAACTGCAAACTCACCTGTGCGTTTACGGATCAGAGATGATGGAAGGGATATCTATCCTAACGTTGAAGGCCTTCTAATTCAATCTCTATTTATTAGTAGTGGAAGCTATTATTATTTTGATCCTCCCCGAGGCCTTTCACGGGCCTATATGAGAAATGTTTGTGGTATGCACTTTCTGTTGGTGTTGGATTTGAGTGGCTGGATAGAGTGCTTACCTGATGAATTGGGAGACTTGATTCACCTGAGGTACTTACGCTTGTTTAACTCACATCTTAATGAGCTTCCAGGGACTTTAGGGAATCTTAAAAGACTGCAAACTTTGGATATAAGGATGTGTCGACAACTACGCAAACTACCAATACAAATTCTGCATATCCAACAGTTGAGACACCTTCTAATGTCCGACGGCGTTAATGATTGTGAAATTAGAGTTCCGAAGGGCATTGGAACATTGGTAAATCTTCACACTTTGTCTGGTATTTATGGTGGAGATGATATTGCCATGGAATTGATTGCCTTAACCCAGCTACGAGAGCTCGGCGTTAAGCGTGTGAATGACGATCATGCCAGTGAGCTGTTTGCAGCTATAAAGAAGTTGGAAAACCTCACATCCCTATCGCTAGAAGCTGAGGGAAACTACTTTGAAGATACACATTTCTCTATTTTTCCTGAATTGGATGCGTTTTCTCCCCCGCCACTTCTTCAAGAGTTTTTCTTACTTGGGGTATTAATTGAGATGCCCGTTTGGTTTGCCTCCATGGAAAACCTCACCCGCCTATCATTATGCTTCTCTTATCTATCGGAGAATCCAACTTCAGTCCTTCAGTTGCTTCCCAAATTGAAGCATCTTAAACTCTGGGAAGCCTACAAGGCAAGGCACATTGGTAAAGAATTTTGCAATGCAGGTGGTTTCCCTGTGCTGGAAACTCTCACAATTGCTTCTGAGTTCCTGGCGGAATGGACTGAAATTGAAACCGGAGCTTTTCCACGTTTAAGTTATCTTTGTTTTCGTTCCTGTAGAAACTTGATTTTTCTTCCTGAAGGGTTGCAGAACATTTCCACACTTCAAGATCTGTGTTTCTTCCCCTGGCATCCAGACCTTGAAAGGCGATTGATGGGTGAAGAGAATTACAAGATCAAGCATGTCCCAAATATTCGGACGTTTGAGAACTGTTGATTTTCCAACCAAGAAATGGAAAAACATTAACCACAATAATTTCCTTAGGAAGTTTTTCAAGGATGTAATGCTTTTGCTTTACTCCTCAAATATCATCTCCTGCTTTCTGTTCATTTACTTCAATATTCTGGTGAAGTATGCTATCCTCTACTGTCTTGTATGCCTAAATTTGTGCAATCTCCAGCGGAGAAACCAGTTTACTAGACTCCAAAAAATCTATCTTGATGATGAACGATGTGTTTATCTATTTGCATTTCCTTAATATCTGGATTATTATCTAATTATTATATAGAATTGCCCTTCTTGTAGATTTCTCTCTATGGATTGAATCATTAGAAAATCAAGGAGACAGATCTGTCTATCGGGTTACCAGTGAAAATTTATTCTTGTTTTTTCCGTTTGGAATTGGACTTGCTTGATAAGAAACACGTCTATTATATTGGCAACATTTCATATAACTTATGCATCCCATTCCGTGTTTACATAGAATCAAAGGCGTAGCAAATATTGTGTCTACATCGCATTAAAATTTGAATAAACCATCGGATGTACGAGTATGCACTACCCTGTATCCCTAGTTAGCCTAGATCCTGCTGTGTCCTCTTAATGTTCTCTAATACAGGCGTGTTAAGAACATTTTATTTGATGATTGAGCTTTCTTCTCGTCCCATGTATCAAGTCACTACATTTCCATTGGTATTGTCGATGATTGCTGATAACCTCTCCAAGAAAATGTTAAAGGCTTCTGGTGGACTGAACATGCTTATTCTGACATACTTTGGACTAGCCCCAAACCGCTCCCCACTTCTTGCTATTATCTTATGCTCTCTTAAACGACTCTCCCAGTCTATATCCTCCTTGCTGTGCAACCATGCAAAAGCTGTTTGCAGAAAAGCAAAATATGTTAGAAGACCTTTTCTAATGAGCCTACAATGAAGTTGGGGTGTCCTATTTCAAAAGTAACAAAAATAATATTGATCTAATTATGAGCATTACCAGGATTTGAATCCATGTACTTTCCAGTGAAGTTGCAGTAATCTCGTGGGTACTTTGGCAGACTGAAGACTCTGCTGTTTTTGACAACATTTCGCAATCTCTCCCACCTTTCTTTCAGAATGCTATGGCTATACTCAAAGAAGTTCTCTGAATCAGCAGTCCTACAACCTTCGCCAAGTACTCCAAGAATCTTTGCAGCTCGAATCTGAGATTCTTTAGATACACCGATGGAACTGATCTGCATGTATTCAGTCATCTTTCTAGCTACCTCTTTATCCTTAACAAGTGCCCAGCTTCAATTTGGAAACAAAATAATTAGCAGAAAGGAACGAGAACGAACTACAAATTAAACACAGGCAAAGCAGAATGATATATTGTGGCGATCTTCTTATTCCAACAACAAGTCATGCATTGCGACATTAATCTCTTAACTAAAGAATGTCCTGCTCACCCAATCCGGGAACCAGCATGTCCAGTGCATTTGGAAAATGTGAACAGCATAATATCATGATCCAAGGGTTGAGTGATAGGCGTGTATTGTGGCCAGTAGTAGGCAAGGTCATAGACAAGCTTCCCTTCCCCACGGTTCACCACAGCTTCTCGGATAGCACCATCAGGATTATTCGGCGAGGTCACGACCTCAATATAAGGTCCATCCTTATCAAAGGTGTGTGCATCTCCCTCCCATTTATAGAGTCCTGAACGCAGGAATTCTGCCTGCTCTTTATATCCCTGCAGGCAATGAACATCACAAGCACATAAATGAATTAATCTTCCACGACGAATAAAGGGCGCCAGAGAATTGACCTGTCCTCTTTCTTCTTCTTTTTTTACCATAGACGTACCATGAGGTAAGAAACCAATATATGTCTTGAATTAGTATTTTGTCAGTCAAGTCACATGAACAGGAAATTAAGAAAACTTGCAATCAAATTATGGATTAATTAATCACATATGCGTAAATAAATGCACGTGAATAAGCATGCAAGCAGTCAAGCATTTGCAACTCAGTTGATGCCCAATTGCATATGATATAATTAAATAAACTCAAGAACTTAGTGTTATAATATTAAGCAAGTGCATGAGGTTCTGCAGCAAAGTTTGTGGAAAATGTGGGTAACATGCAAAGTTGTCTGCTCCAAGGACCGCAACAGGGAGATGGATTTCTATTTTCTAAGATGAAACATCTTTGTTCCTGCTCGCGTAGCAAACGCCAGGAACAAGTTCTCCCAAGTTTTGACACGGACTAGACATGGTCATGTTACCTAAATCTTAGTTTCTCTTTAAGGAACATGTTTGTCGCCATGTCTTTTGTTACAAACAGCACTCCTTTTTATTTATCGATTAATGAGTTATTTTATTTGTAAGAAATACCATTAACGTGATGTTTTTATTAAATTAAGCTCTTCCTTTTTCAGAAATAATCTTAATGATCTCGTACGTACGACTTTTTCACTCATGGCTGCCGGCCAAGCTTAATTTCCTTAACCAGACAGATGATTCTCTAAATAAATAAATACATGAGAAATTAAAAAAGTAAACTAAATTTAAGCATTTTTGTTTTATGCAAGACAAATAAACAACAAGAAATATTATATTATATACTCTTGTTGGTTTGACTTTGACTTGTCAAAACTGTCTTGGCTGGTTTCAGATCTCCTATGTATACATCCTAAGAGGATCTGACTCCTCTAATGTTAGAGGTGACATGCCTCGTCATGTCAAAAAAATAAAATTATAACGTTGATTTTGAAATTTTTAATTTGAATTTTCTCAAATAAAGAGATAATTATTAATTTAAAAAATAAAAAAAGTTCTGCCCACCAAGTAAAATAAGTCTCAAATATTGTGATTTAATTAGATTAATATATAGATTTTCTTAATATAACGGATCATGCTATCCCTAACTTAAAGGGAGCCCAATCCAACCGTTTGAAGATCGGCATTGAGTTCCATGAGAAGGTTATTAAGCCAGTATTGAGTCTGGTTTTACACCGTCAGATCAAGTGATGAAAGCATGTAAAGACTTGCACCAAATTATGTAAACTGAAAGAAGTTGGATGAGGAAGGGAGCGGTGGCTACCGAGTAAAAAGGAGCGGCAGCTACAAGACTGACGGGGTGGCGATCAGCGGGAGAAGAGAGAGCATACAGAGCAGCCATTAAGAGCTGTGTTGAACCTGTCCCAACCACGACGTGGCGATCCTCTGTTACTGCATTTCCAACAACACGATGCAGTCGCTTTATGGCATCACCAAGTTGTGGCTGCAAAAACCAGCAAATGTTGCTAATATCACTGAAATAGCTCATCAAATCACACCCTTCAATCACCAACGTACACTTGTCTCCCATTTTCCTCCAGTATGGCTCGAACAACGTTGGATCTCCCCTGCATTTCCGCATAACACATCACTTCCTCTCGTACGTTAAAAAAACTTTATCCCAGATAACAACACTACGTGATAATTATACCAATCTAAAACTATTAAACCCTAAATGACTAGCCAGGCCATTGCACCGGCGCAATGCAGCCACAACGAGGTGGTATGTATGCTTTTATTTTCCGATAGAAAACAAAAGAATTTAATAAACGTGAACTTACTGATCTAGATTGATCATGGAATCCGGTGAGAGACTTGTCTTTGTGGGCTTAGTTGTCGTCGGAGAAGAGTTTTGGTTATTGGTTGCTCCATTCTCTAAACCGCCCATTTGTCTCTTCTCTTTTCTTCTCTTCTTTTGGTTTCCTCTACTACAGTCAGTGCTCGTGGTTTCTCGTTTACGTGCTTTGATGGGATATGCAAATACCTGTATTTATACTAAATTAATGATTATCTGTCAAATGCAATTTTGCTTGTTTCCAATCCATAATTATTCCTAATTAACCCATATTAACATATTATCATTGACGGAAAGATACAATGAATTCAAACATCATATATATGTGTAATCTTAAAGAATTAGTTTGATGGTTAATTAGAATATTTGCTGCTTTTTTATTTTATTTTCCAGGTTTAAACTTTGACGATAACGTTTAAGAGAA
>Ga0307518_10001733_pt1 | contig 16091 bp, 21 predicted proteins | sample 25_EM_MG_FD_203889 | JGI IMG/M metagenome (GOLD analysis project Ga0307518, IMG submission 203889) | Populus trichocarpa ectomycorrhiza microbial communities from riparian zone in the Pacific Northwest, United States - 25_EM | ecosystem: Host-associated > Plants > Roots > Unclassified | place...
GAGGTCTTTGGGGGGTCACCATGCACTAAGGTGTAATGCATGTGTTCTAGTGCCGCTGAAGCACAACCATGGGCTCCCTTGACAAGCTCTCTTCTGGGAAAGAACAAGAGAGGGTTCTTCTTCCTAACAGCACTCTAAAGTAGGGATATAACTGTCATGGTGCTGGAGGACGCTGTCTGAAAGTAGGGAAGCAGATAGAGTACTGAATTTGATGCATCCAGGGAAGTGAGATGAACAACAGAGGAAGATGGACATGGCCAGTACCTGGGAGGAAGGGACCATAGGCAGAGGGCTCAGGGGACACAGAGATGACCAGAGAAGACTTCTCTATCTTCACAATAGACCTAAGATGACCAAAGTATGTCCTTGATGCAAGACTGACAAGGAGAATGTGCTGACCGAGAACGAGGGGGACTGAGGGAGCAGGCTGGGAAGATATGTGCCAGGCAGTGCACAGGAACTCTGGGAGAGGCTGTCCTAAGAGAAGGACATAGTGGAGATCTGCAGCAATAGCGGAGAAATGATCCAGAGAAAATACAGACTCCATAGTGACTGATGAGACGAATGTCTGGATTGCGGGGGGAATATCTCTGTGGGAAATGAACAGATTCACATCGGAACGTGACAGGCAGATAGACTATGCTCTAGGCTCTCTGACAGTATAGTCACATGCCTGATAGCTTTGGAAACGGTGGAGCTATTCAAAATATTGGAATGCCAGCACTGGGCGCCTACAAATGACATTTGAGCGCTAATGTTGTTTCTTCTCTTCTTTCCTTTGCTTCTCCATCAATTCTTCAGCTTCTTTGCTCATTCTGGTATGGGAGTTGGACTGCAGAAGTGTGCATTCCTTTCTCATACCATAATGGACATTATTCCTTCAGTTTCTTCTGCTTCTTGGCAGTTCTTGTGCGAGTGATGACTGCTAGACATCGGCAATCGTCTCTTGCATCAGGATAGTCTTCTTGTGTGATAGATGGCTATGATGAGGCTCCATCATGCTCATCCTTTGCATCAGGATCATTTGATATTGACGTTATCTTCCATGTTCACTGCACCAAACCTGTTTGGTGTGTGACACTGCTCTGAGTAACACCACCGAAGTTATACGCTCGAGAACTAGCAAGGATCATTGACGCCTGGGTGTGGGCTCGAGCTTTTGCGATGTATGGGTTGTTGATTGCCTGTAGATCTGGCTCTGTGCCAGGTGGGACAAGGTAAGAAGGTGAATTCAAAGAAAATCCAAAGTGGTCCCCATCCTGATTACATTGATAAAACAATGGAGTTGACTTGGGAGAGGTACCAGCAACCTGATGAAATTAAATGAGCTTATATTGAATGATCAGGACAATGAACCTGGGTATGAGTTCCATTCAGCAGATTGCCCTCATAAAGGATATCTGGCCATGAAGACAGGAGATACAGTAGTGGAGGGTTATTTGACTGTCCAAGAAATGATTTTTTTTCTTTAGCAGATGCGGGTAACTGACCTTCACTTTTTTGTGTCTTTGTTTCTTCGGAGGGGCAAAAGGATTGTCAGGCAAAGATTCTGTCATGACCATTACCTTCTGAGGTCACCATGCCAGTCTCTCTTTGAGAACATTTGCGACCTTCTCCAGCTGTGCCACCTGTCCACCCATCCCAGCACCTGTCCTGCTACTACGATGAGGTTCTTCATTAGGAGCAGTATTTCCAACAACCTGAGAATCTCTCTTGTTCTTCTTGGGACATGAGGGCTGCGAGTTGTCTATGTCATCTTCCAGGCGACGCTTGGAGTGCTTGGTCTTGGACTTCTTGGTGGGTGAGAGGTCAAGATGCTGGGATGCCATACTCAGAAGACTGTGGTGCAAACACTTGGCGAGCGAAAACCAAGGACTCACTCTCACATATATATATGTGTTGTGACTAGTGAGGCGAAAGAGTCATAAGTCATGCATGAGAATTACATACAAAGTAATACAAGTACAACAGTCTTAGGTAGCCTTGAAGCGCTTCATAGGAACATGAGGGTTCGCCATACTCCTAACTTCATCATGCAAACGTTTGGGATACATATTGGTATGCTTGGTATTGGCAACAACAGCTTTGGTGATGGGACGAGAAGGAAGAACTGAACTGAGCATGCTGTGTTGCTCAACTATTTTGTGCAGTGTGCTAGCCATTGCCAGAGGTTTCTCAGAGTCAGGCATTTTTGCTAAGAAGTCATCAAAAACCTTGAAGACCTCTTCAAAAGGCATGGGGACCTCCTTATGTACATAATGCCCGAGAAGTGTGCGCCATGATTCTGCTAATGGGAGCAAGTCAGTGAAATACGGTGAAATTTGAGTGTGTAGATTGCTCCGCTTTGAAACGAGGAACGTGAATTTCGCAAATTTTGCTGTCTCAAGATTCTTGGATGCTTCTTCACTCCAGAAAGAAAGAAGGGTATTTTCGTGCCTGATTCCCTCATGCTCGCAGCCAAGTGGACCATCATAGAGGACGAGAATCCAAATAGAAATGTAGAATAGGGATTCAACGTTGGCATAGGTGTGATTGACCATGACAGGGGAATCAAGGTTCACATGTGTGCAGGACGCACTTTTTTGGGTGGGTGAAGATTCCATAGGGCCAACAATGTTGCTCAGCTGGTCAAGCAGGCTTGTAGACAGAAATGGTAGGGTACCCTGTAGAGTGATCATTGGCCATGCAATTAGCAAGAATGATAGTGGACACACCATCCCACCCATCTCATATGTATGTTGCTTGTTGACCTGGACAGCAAACTCCCAGTCGAGAAGGAAACCATGGGCCCCATTCTCAGTATCTTCAATCATTGAGTTATTGATGCTACAGTCTTGGTGTAACACTCCCCTCTGTTCCACTGCCGTCTGTTGGACTATTGATGGAAGTAAATATAAATTTGATGTCAGCATTGCAGGTCATGGACATACTTTTCAGAATATCCCTCACACACAAAACCAATTCCTTCTTGGTCCTGAACATGGTGAGTGGGTGGGCACAAGGTTTCATGACGAGGTGAACATGAGTCCACTTAGACTGCATGTTTTGCCACCATTTCTCTTGGCGATAGCGCTGTGTTACATCTGGAACATCAGGTAGGACCTCGACCATCCAAAAATCAACCAAGGTGGGGACACTGTCAATCTCCTGAACAAGCTTCATCATATTGATCTCTTGCCAAGGATTCTGATTGAGTTTCAGGTCGTTCTGGACCCAGTGGTCCTTGATGACGTAGAGCTCCCCACCACAGCATGCGAGGTAGCAAACCGTACCCCGCCCAAGAAACCCTGTGCTGGAGAACAAAATGTCCAAGATATCATAAATTACTTGCCCCACTCGTATAGTCCCAATGCATTGCACCATTTCTGGAGATGATGAAAGGAGTTTGGGCATGGAAACAGCTGGTTTTGGCATGGATAATGGGGTCTGATCTCCAGAAGGTGGCTGTGATTCAAACGACAACAAAGATTGAGGACTGTCCACACAAAGCAACTGTGATTTCATAGGGGGCACTGACTTGGCGGGGGGTGACATGGTGCTCCCAGGCAAAGCCACCAAAAGTAATGCTGTCAGGTGGGCCCTACGACTATTTATCGGGGGTGGAGAGATTTTAATGGACATGTCAAAGCCAATGCATGAGCAAATACCAAATACAAGCCTGCTAAGAATATACAGAAAAGAATCCAGTTCCACATGGATGTTGAAAGGTGGGGAGATCGACCCACTGGAGCGATCATAGAAATGAACCCAAAGTTTGTCATTAGCAAGGGACAGCCTGAGGACAAAATGCCTCCAAGACTGATCTACCAAGACAAGATAAGCCTTCATATCCATTGTCTTTCTGATATGAGACGCTGGCTGAAATGACTCCCTGCTGTACTCTCTGATGACCTTCGGACTGAGCCATGTAATCTCGTCACATGACGCAATCGTGTTACTGATGAGGACAAGATCAGGCTTCTGGTTATAGCCTGTCGAGCCAGTCATACACTGGCTGCTCCAGTCCGCCATCCAAATACGTTGTCAGCGTGACAAGAGATTTGTATCGTCAGTTTTGATGGTATTGGCTACAGCAGTTGCAATGGTATTCAAGAATAGTGCAACTTGAGCTTTGTTTGAAAGATCACTCCCAGCAGTAGAATTGCCTGAGGGAAAAACCCAGTTCCACCACTTTTTCTGTGAATCATAGAGATGGACTGGTTGGTCATGTTTGGATGCCATGATGCCTATGAGGACACTTGAGGCATGTCCCTTCAAAGTTTTGGGAGTCACTGTCAAGTCATTTGCACGGATGATAGACACATGGGGATCTTCCTTGAACGCTGCAAAAATGATGTTGATGAGAAAACTGAGGTGACTAGATGCTTGATTTTTGTCTTGTTTTTCATGGATAATAGTACCAGCGAGCTTGGAAGTCATGAATTTGTCCATGTCTGTGATGCTGCAACCCTTCTTGGGAGGCGGGAGGGAACCAAGGGGCTTGACTGCTCCCCACTCCTCAGATTCCATGATGCCATTGTCCTATTTACTGTGTGACAGTCGCTGGAGTAAAGATTGTATATATTTAGAACTACCTGAGGTGCCTTTACTGAGTAGAGTTATGCTAAAGAAACCCTAGGAAAGTGACAAAGGGAAATATGTATTTTTGTCAAAATACTTGTTCAGGTAAAACTCATTGGACAGCTCCATGGAGTTGTATTGGGTCAATTGGTGGTCTGCTGTCTGTCCAAAGTGAGGGATTAGTTGTACAAATGCATGAAGTTGGCTGAGAGGGACAATATCTCCAAGGCGTTGATTGTTGGCACGTCTTGCTCTCTTGAGAATCTCAAATTGAGTCGAATCTTGACCAACTATATCAAACCGATGTATGTACACCAAAAATCAGTCTGTCCATGGCCATTCCATGCCCTTGCGTCTGAGAGGACACAAGATAAGTTGGATCTGACACACATGATGACCTGTAAGACATGGTAAAACAGTGTGTATTGCACATATTGTGTACAAACCTTTCAAACCACTTTCAGGCCACCTAGATGCTGAATCAATGTTGAATATCACCGTGTCATACTGTCCGAAGGACCAGGTTTCATCCAGTGGGGAACAAAAGAGTGTTTGCACTGGGACAACTATGCTGGGATTGTCAAACTTGGTGTTTTGGACTTGAACCTTGAACCAAACTTGGGCTTCATTAAATGGCAGCGAGGAGGTAGTTGAGGCCCTTCTCTGGCCACCAACTGAATGCACAGCACTGGGACCACATGCCTTTTCCTTGTTTAAAAAGTCAGTCAGGGCAGGGACAAGGTCAGGCAGACCATATTTCTCAGCAGTGTCATTGATGATTATCCATTGTATAGATGGATTGTAAGCAAGGTGAATGGCCATGTTATTGTTGACTGAAAACGTGCGCAAGGGGAGAGGAATCATGTCTGCTTTTGTCATACACAGCTGAGTGGTGATAGTGAAATAGTTCATGATGGGGTGTGCATAGCCAGGGGACATGGGAATTGGGTCTGTTCCAGTAGCTTGTGGCTCAGAATCATTCTCCACTACAGGAGCCGAGTCACTGTGTGAATCTGTGTCAGAAAATGTCTCTGAATTGATTTCAGAAGTCGGATTCCTGGGAGCGTGTTGTCCGAGCAAAGAGGTGATCAACTCAAACGACCTGCATTTCTCCACATGATCCAGATATCAACAGATTTGGGGTTCGTAGTTGTTATTGTTACTGGCCTCTGCTGGTACTTTGATTTCAGTGATGTGTGCATGCTCCGTTACGTCCACCATCCATTGACTTGGAACTCCACTCCACCAGATGCTGGGGACTATACTTTGCATAAGCTCGAGCTTCAGGATTTGCCAATTGCTGATAGGATTCTTCTGTAGTGCTGAAACCCAACAATTGGCTGCAAAATTGAAAAGCAGAAATCGATCTCAGCAGTGCCAATAACATTGATGCACCACTTAATGTTGTGATCCCAAAACATTCTGTGGAGATGGTGGAGGAATTCCACAGTAAGAAACCAGCTTGGACATGCAAGTAGATAGTTTCTCCAAAAAGGCTCATAGACACCATTGAGACGAAAGTGTTGCACTTCATGAAAGAAGGCCTCAATGTCTGTGGAATCGACCTTAGATTTGGCAGCCAACAGCTGGGCAAGAGTGGTCAAGCATGTATGAGGCTCGTGATGAAATGGGTTGCCAAATTGCTTGAACATCACCATTGTGAGTGGCAAAGTCTTTCCACCGACTGTGGCCAGCATCACTGCTTCTGGGCTATCATAGATATAGCTTGCAAGGGGAGTAAATCAATACTGCATGTCACCATTAAAGTCAGGCATCATAACTCCAAGTCTCGTGGCCTGCTTAAGGGGGTCAAGAACGATATCGAGGCATGGTGTACAAGCCGATCCTCAAGAACACCATGCATGCGTCTACTCGGATGAATAAACTTGGGGATGGGAAGAAGAGCAGTGAGCATGAACGAATGAGATGAGAGTTTGAGCCTAGTGGACATCTTGATGTTTGCCAGGCCTATAAGAAGTGGATGGGCAACATGACCACCACTCAGCGTGGTTATATTTGTTTTGTCAGAGGAAAGGATGGTGCCAAGGAGAGTGGCACCATGGGGGATCTGCAACTGCTTGTTATAAGATCACAATTCAAGCATGCAAGTAGTGAATATGTACCTGCATTTCCCATGCATTATCACCTGTCATCCACTCTGTATATACACAATGCTCTCTTGTTGCTGTTGTGTAGATGCGGCAAGGCACAAATTCCAGATGGTCAGTAAATAGTGGATGGTTGAGGATGGATGCAAGGCAGTCCAAAGGATTGCACCAATATAAATAGACAGGAGACTTCATTGGATGGGAAGTTTGGACTTGCATGGATTGCCAGCATGGTCTGCTTGGTAACAACTCAGCATGTCCATGTAGTTCCTTTGCAGTATTAAATGAGAGTTGCAATCCTTTGATCTGAAAAAAGTTACATTGAATGATGGCTGTTATGCTGAAAAACTCACTATTTCAAGCGATAAAAACGTGTCAATTGCAGACATGCTAATGCCAGAGCGAAGAAGCCATAAAGCTAGTTGCCATTCCAGCCAAGATGCAAAGGGATAATACAAGTTTTCCCATTGATAGAGGCTAAATTTGTCTGTATTTAACTTGTCCAAGAACGTCTGGCCCTTTCCAAAAGTTTGGGCTGCACCCGGGAAACGGTCTTCAGTCAGAGTGTTTGGTATAGAAGCGGGCTCATAGAGATCATAGGCATCGATGGACATTGCATCAGGATGATCATGATATGTTCCAGCTGCAGGGAGATCCGACAAGTGTGAGTGAGGGGCAAAATGACTCGGATTTGTGACCATGGAAGTACTCAGAAGATCAAGTTCTTCTTGAAGACGGACAAGATCGTTTACCCAGTTATTGCATCCAGAAGTTGGCTGGCTCATATTCATTGCAACAGAAGCAGCATCTTTGAAGTATCCTTTGCCACAACTGGGACAACAAGGCATGTTCAAATGTTCGAATCTGGATCACTAGATTTTGGAGCTCCAAAATGTGAGGGCAAATCAACGTGAGGGCAAACATTGTGTCAACAAACTCTGTGAGTTAGCATTCTCCATTTCTCTCTCTACCATGAGTCTAAATAATTCTGATCCACTCTATAGTTCTCAAAACTCCCAGAGGACAGAGAAAGATAGTTGCTTGGAGGATATTCAAGCTGCCCAACCTCCTGGTATGTCAACTTCACAATATGTAGTAACTCCTAACTTGTATTAATTCCACTCAGTCGTCATCTGACAGTCATGGCAGTGGTATGGAGGCACTACTCATACTGGATGTTGCTCGTGCACAGTGGGAAGTAGCTTGTGCGGAACATGCTCTTGCATCCTGCCGCGCTCTCGAGTATGAGACCATCATGGAACTGTACCGATTTAAAGCACAACATAGGGCCATGGATCTCAACAAGAAAGAGGTGGATGTGGGGTTTATGCAAGCAGCAATGAATCGGCATGGTAATCATACTACTGCATCCATCTCATTTCCTGCCACCAAGCCTTGTATGCAAGCACCAGATGGTATGTTACTCCATTCACCAACTCACTGCATACTTAACATTACGTTTTCAGGAACTATGATTGAATCTGCCTCAGGATGACTGCTTGCGATCAGGCTGGATTGATTGTGTCTATATGTACATAGTATGATTGTCTGTGATGTATGGTATATGCAAACATAAGCTATGTGTACTACGTCAGGAAGCTTCCATGTTATGTTTGTTGTTGCTGTGTGATTGGTGTCACTGTTGTTTGTGTGGGGTATGGGGTGGTCAGAGCACCATTGTCCATGCTGGTACTGGTACTAGCCGCCATTGTCATGCTAGTGGGAAATCATTGTTGTCATTGTTGTGCTGTGGTGAAAACTTAGTGAAAGGCCCAGGGGACACCAGATACATCGACAAGCATGTGGTGAGAATCATGACAGCTGGCATATAAGAGATAAAGACTCACCATGCTGCTGTTGTCATGTGGTAGGAAATTGTTGTTGTCATTGCTTTGAGGTTTTGGTTGTCATTGTCGTGCTGGTGCTGAAGGCTCGGTAGAAAGCCCAGAAGATGCCAGATATGTTGACAAGTATATGATAAGAATCGTGACAGCTGGCACATATGAGATAAAGGCTCACCTTTTCATGCTGGTGGGGAGTCATTGTTGCCATTGTTGTGCTGGTGCTGAAGGCTTGGTGGAGGGCCCAGGGATACTGGATATGTCAACAGGCATGTTGTAAGAATCACGACAGCTGGTATATAAGAGATAAAGGCTCACCTTTACAGTTGACTGTTAGAGCGATGTCGGCTGGTGTAGGACTGGTGGTGACTGTCCTTGTGGCATATAAGAGATGAAGGCTCACCACAGTATATGATTGTTAAAATGAAGTGGGCTGTGCATACGACCTTCAAAGACTGTCGATGATACTTGCTCGTGGTTATGACTGTCATTGTTATCGTGCTAGTAGTTGTCGTCTGGGGAAGTCAATGTGACAGGAGTTTTGGTGATGGGAGTTAGTGCGAGAACTCACTGTGGCATTGCCACCTTTGGCATGTGTACGAATATTTGGCCACTTCCCCCGCAGTTGTGGTGGGACTCAAGTATGACCTTGGTTGGTGTGCTTGGTCATTTTACTTGGCTTTAGCAACTATGGAGATGCTGGGTATACTATGCACTTCTGGTGTTATTATGTGCTTCTGGCAATGTTTTGTCTCAAGTGCCCAAGGTTTGTTATGGTATGCTGGGTAGCTGGGTGGCTTTACAAGGTTGTACAGTGCTTGATACTAGCTACTTACTTTACACTACTATGTGTTACTGAGAACTTTTTTGTGTTTTGCTGATGCACAGTGTCATACAAGTCTGTTATGACCATGTCCAACTCCAGGTCCTATCTGGTTACTCCGGTCGCATTGCAGCTCTACAGCTCAACTCCAGTTGCTCATCACTTACTCCTGTCACGGTCACGCAGTTATACTTCCACTAAGTATGACCCTTGGTCTAATCCCTATACAGTCCTTACTACACCTCACCATCTACCCTGCCTTGACGTGAGTTCTCCGTGTACTCGATATATCTCCTACCTTGTATCATTTTCACCGGACCTGACCTAGTCCCAACTCCGGTCATTCCTTGTCTGCCTTTAAGGTTGTTTACTTGTCACTGTAAATACTCGTCCCTAGTTCTTACTTAGTATAAGTACTCTGTAGTTTATTCTGTATACCTCAGTCTGAAACCAACTTAGTCACTACTCCAGTTTCTGTCTGTCTCTGTCTCCATTTCTGTCTACAACCTCTTGACCAGAACCTATGCAAGGGATCAACGCTCATTGTCCTTAGTCGTTGAATCCAAGCAGTCACCAACTCCAGCTGGACTAACTTATTGTCCAGCCCCCTGCCTTTGTCCTTTGTCCACTTTTGTCTGGACTTGACTGGACCCCCTACCGGAGTAGACCCGGACTTGACAAAGTCACTCAAAGATGAGTCGCCGTCAACTATGTATTATGTAGTATGTACACTATGTATACATACAATTATATGAATATTTTCATTGTAAACATGTGCAGGTGTCCACCATCCAATTTCTGACATGTACATATGCTTTTGCTTAGTGGCTAGTTGACTTGAAGTTGGTAGCCACAGCTAGTCTAGCCACTAAAGGGCATGTGAAATGGTGCCTCTGACTAACACTTGGCTCAGCTAGCTGGTACCAACTACAACTTCAAAGTCAGCTACTAGCTGAAGTTGCAGCAACACTAGGTGGTAGTCGCAGTGCAGTGTGCATGAGTGCATGTGGGTCAGACCTGTACTAGTAATTAGCAAACAAAATGAAAAAAAAGAGAACATATCTATGGAAGGCATGTTGGTGCTGGCATGCTGGCACTTGTGCTGGTGCTGGTGCATGCCCCAGGACTGGCAAAGTTTGGGCTCATGTGGGTGCTGGGGCTGCCAGGGCTGGGGCTCATGCGGGTGCATCCCAGTGCTGGTGCCAGTGCTGGTGCATGCTGGTGCTTGCCTTGGTGCTGGCACCAGTGCTGGTACAGGTGGTGGTGTTGGTGTTGGTGTTGGTGTGGATGCTTGTGCTCATGCTGGTGTGGGTGCAGGCACTGGCACTGGAACATTGTTGTTGTTGGTCCATCTGTGTGGCTGCCCGGAAATGTTGCCATCATCCATCTGCATGCCAGCTCTCCAGATTGTTGTTGTTGTTGTTGTTGTCTGTCCCTGTGGCAGCACTGGCTGCCTGGGAATGTCATTGTTGTCTTCATCACTGTCTGACCCTGTGGGTGACCCAGGTCATTGTTGGTTGTGTCATCTGTTTGCATCATGGTCGTCAGTGGTGGTGGGACCTGGTGGTAATGGCTGTCATTGCCATCATTTGGTGGGGTGGAGAGGGTTGTAATGGTGGTTGGCATTGCGCTGGTGTTGTTGTTGTCATCAGTAGTGGGGTGTGGTTGCTGTCAACAGTGGTGGTCGGCATTGTGGTGGTGGTGGCATCATATAGAAAGGTGGTGGTCTGCACAGGGAAGGTCTAGCCTAAAGGAAGGGAAAAGGAAGGAGACCTGTAGGGTAACCTCAGTAGTCTGGCAAGCTACTGAGGGACTATGGTAATACTAACTCTACTGTATCTGCGCTTTATGCTTATGTAAGTAGATAAACAAACCATAACAGTTCTGTTTATACTCCAACACGTCAGACATTCAACATGTCAGACATCCAAGACATTGTCACCATAATTGGGAGGAGGGTCATGGTGTGGTGGCCATCTTCACCATCATTTGGCTTGGTGGAGAGGGTCATGGTCATGGTCATGGTTTGCGTTGCATTGGTGGTGTTGTGGTGATGGTGGTGTCATCAGTGTCGCATTGTGGTGGTGATATGTAGTTGGTGGTGTGTTGGTGGTGGTGTTGTCATCATTGCGCTGTGGTGGTTGGCATGCAGGTGTGGGTGTGCATGTAGAGGACCTGCAATAATATTTAAGTAAACAAAATGGAAAAAGAAACATACCTCAGAGCGGCAGAGGCAATTGCGCTCTGCAGGCACACAGGTGGAGGTGCAGATGCCTGCATAGAGGGCCTGTAAAAATAATTACTAAGTCAACAAAAAAAGGAAACATGTGTGATCACGCTGTGGTGGTGGAGTGGGGGTGGGGGTGGGGTAAGTGATGGGACTTAGTGAAATTTGGTGAAGTTACCTTATGTAACATGTACTGTAAATGTACTGTGTCAGTGCTGTGTTCCTGTGGAACTGGGACCCTGTGGCAATGTATGCTGTAAGCGCTGTCACATACTGTACTATTACAGTAATTACTGTGAGTACTGTCCTGAAATAAGGGATTTGCTGATGTACAGCTCAGCACAGCTCAGCACAGCAACTTATGGTTTTGCTGATGTGTAAGGTCTGGATACTTTGGATAGCCTTAGTTACTGAGCATCTGATACTATAGACATACCTATGATCTGTCTGTTGGAATATATAATACAGAGGGGACTATATACCAAGGGGAAGCTGGGTGCACTGTACAGTACAGGGATTTGGACACCATGAGGTGCTGACTGTCACACCACATAATGTTGGAACATTTAAAGTTTGGGCAACATGGTGCTCATACTGGTATTCATGCTCCTGATGCTATCTAGAGTTTAAAAGTTCAGTCCAAGGACCACAAAAAGACTGGCAACTGGACTGCAGTTGCCACTGTGCCAGTTGCCTACTTTTGGAAATGATGAAAAAGACTGGTTGCAACCAGTTGCAACTGCATTATGTAAGCAATATATATATGGTATAAAAACCCCTATATTACAGGCTAATTTTGGCCTGCAGTGGGTCTTAAGGGGTGCAAATTTGATTTTTTTGGAAGAAGTATGGCACAAATGAATATGTAATGACTTGAACATAATTACTACAGTGTATACATAGTATTTAGATGCTATCTGACACACCTTTGATGTGAAAAACATCAATAAAATGCAAAAAAACCGGTTTTTTTTAGTGGTTTGGACCAGTTTTTTGACAGTTTTGGACTGGTTTTTTAAAAGACCAGTTGCAACCACTTTGGACAGGTCTTTAAGCAGTCCAGTCCAGTCCTCTTCCAAAAAAGGCCAAAAAACTGGACTGGACTGAACTTTTAAACTCTAACTATCTGATGTCCACAATTCAAGATCATCCCAATCACTTGGTTTCAGCACTGGGACCCTGTCCAGGAGATTTACTGTGCCCCTCTCTTAACCTCTGCAAATTTTTCCAGATAAACCCACTTAATTGAGACACTGTAAGCATCAACACTTTGGACAGGACTGCGACTTCCTACTACATTGCAGACAGAGTATAAATATCAATGACAAGGACCAACAGCATGAGAATTGCTCTGCAATTCAAATCAAGCTTCGAACTAAGTCTCTTTATGTGACAATTTTCAATGACCATACACATTATGATGGTGAGGGAAAGTCACGGGACCATTAGGGTGCATCACATCATTTGGGACGGTCGGATGGAGCGATGACATCTTCAAGCACCAATCAATAGCAGACAACCATGCGTTAGGGGAAGGACATACCATCTGTTCGATTTTCTTAGCTACCTGTTTCATGGTAGGACGCATGGGGGGATCTAAGTGCCAGCATTCAGAGCATATACCCCACCACTCGTCCGTCAAACGAAAACACGTAATTTCGGCGCTTGGACGATCTGGCGGACCTTTTATGATCCTCGACATGGTGGGAACATTGCCGTGGATGGGGTGAAAGGGGTCTTCACAGGTGAATAGTTCCTGTGGAGGTTCAGTTGAAAAAATGGGCAGTAAACTTACTAAGGCCGTCATCCCAAATGCCCACACATCCCGGGCAGCAGTTGCCTTGCCACCGTCCAACATTTCTGGTGCGAGCCATGGTAACGTCGCTCCAAAGTTTCCAGGGGTAGACATGCTGAATGAAGAATTAGTCAGGAGTGATAGACCAAAGTCAGTAAGAAGGGCTCAGCCCTCTTCAGATATCAACACATTGAGCTACAACACGCCCCATCAAATAGAATCACATTGCAGAGACAAACAGACTCACCCCTTTCACATCTCCATGGTACAGTGGGTTAGGACTGCAGTTATGCAGGTAACATAGCCCACTTGCGATCCCTTGGATCTATACAACATTCAGGTAGTGTTCACTTAAAATACCTACGACGTACCAAAGGGCGGGGATCAACAGATTTATCCCGCACATGATGGCGCGCATTTCCTTTATCCATCCATGGAGAAATGATTGACACAGTCGTATTAAATTGCGTGGTGATCCCAATGAGAGGAAGGACATTTGGGTGAGTGAGCTTGGACCAGGCGTGCACTTCTTTCAAGAATTTCTATCCAAGGATCAGAGCAGGTTGAAGCACGCTGATTGTACAAACCTTGATGGTGACCACGTCTCCTGGAAAACCAAAATGAGGAGTCTTTATAGCCACCTTGACTCACACCCATCAGAAGTAGGGTATATGATTGAGAGGTAAATCTACCTTCATAGTCTTGCCGTCTCCGAGTGAGGCACTGCTCACAGTCCCTGCCGCCTCAGTTTTATTTAATTTCAAAATTCCCAAATAAACCACAGCATGTCCTCCTTCGGAACAAGAGACATAGTCGTTAGACACCGATCCATCGAGGTTGATACTATATCGTGATGCACGTTTGGCAAGTTCTTTGAGCACCTGCCTGGGGTCCAATGGGTCAAAATTGATGTTGTCATACATCGATTCACGATCATTCGTATCGTTGTTTTTGTGTGGGGAAGATTCGGGGTCAGACATGAAGACGACTTAGAGCACAACGACACTGGGAGTGGGCTGAGGCAAGCATGGTGTACAGACTAGACCTACTTTATAACCTCGTTCAGGCGAACCCCAAGCCTGGCTATCTTTAGGCAGGACAGCACAAATCCGACCAGTGATTACCCAAAGGATGCGAGGTAGAGGGTACATTCGATATTGACGCCCATTGTGGCAATGTGGTGTGGAGCCGAACTTGAGGTAGCAGGGCAAAAGGGCCATGTACACTGATGAAATTAAAACACATGTAGTGTGCTTAGCAATGATAGTACTAGACCAAGCGAGATCCATACAGCCATGCTCACCAGTTGAAATTCTCGTGGACTCACTATTTGTTGAGGCACCTATCACCTGCAAGGAACACCGAAATTTGACCACAAGCACTGGAAATGAATGAGGCCTTGGCCCACCAGAAGATGACCTCACATACGATCATAGATTCATACCGGGGCCATTTCCTGTTGGTTTCTGTCAGCTGTGGAAGAACCTGGATGCATGGGCTTGTCACCGTAGAGAAGAGACTTGCAAAGCCACCCCAACCAGTGTGTGCATTGCTACCGACAGTCAATGAACAAAACTATATGCAATTCCACAGTCTTGTCAGTCATTCTTTGTGGGAAATATAAAACCACTGGATATTGCTTGCTGCACACAGCATGACGATGAAACAGTGCCAGAGTACTACGACTCTTGTGTGCAATGACCACAATACATTCATATCTTGTCAAAGCTAACAACAATAAGTTAGTCATCTCCGATGCAATGGGGCTAGTAAGCACTCACCTGCGCTCACTCTACAAAGAATAACATGACATAAAGCAGAAAACAACACCCATATTGTGAAAGATCACCCAACTTTGGAAATACATGAGGTTTCATCTTTTCTCAATAGGATATGAGAAATCCTTGGATAGCGCTCAACCGTATCTGCACTATGAAAATGGGTGACTGGAGAGGTGGCTGACCGCAGCACTGGTACAGCAGACTGTTATGAAAAATACCGAGATAGTTGGAAGCGCCTGACAGAGCATCAGTTGACCAGGCCAAATTGACCTGCTTCCATCTTGTTGACCTGAGCTTTGCCGTAGCGTAGTCGGCCGTAATATCAGTTCATTTCATTTCATAAACCGCAAACCCCGGCATTTCTATCATTTGAAAGACAGATAACATATCTTCAGTGGTTATATTAGTCAATGGGATTTCAAATATGCAAGGCGCCAACGCTCCTGGTCCGGGGTACAAGGATGATCGATATTATGATCGATGATCGCCCTCTGGTACGGAAGTTCTGTTGAGTTCTGTGAATTGAACCCACCAGCACAACACCAGGGCTTGATGGTCACTTCGTGAGTTGTCGCAGTTGTGCATTGAACAAGTTCTCCACATTATGCACGATACTGTAACTCGGAATGCCGTCTGCGTGGGTGAAGCCTTGCTTGAGGAAGCACAGACCACAATTACCTATGTGATAGGCTCTTTGGAGATCATAACGATGGACGAAGGCAATGAACATAGGCCATGATGCTGAGACGACTGCTAAGAAATACACGACGAAAAAGGCAAAATGTTCTGTCGTACCGATGTGAGTCAAAGTGTGGATTTGGGTCAGAGAAATAACCCAAACACAACACCAACAAAGGACTATGAAATTGTGCGAGTGGTGGTTTACCTCCGCGGTGTCCAGAGAGGATGTGCTGAGGAGGGGGAGAGGGGATCTACACCAACAGGGTGATGCAGAC
>Ga0307518_10001734_pt1 | contig 16091 bp, 12 predicted proteins | sample 25_EM_MG_FD_203889 | JGI IMG/M metagenome (GOLD analysis project Ga0307518, IMG submission 203889) | Populus trichocarpa ectomycorrhiza microbial communities from riparian zone in the Pacific Northwest, United States - 25_EM | ecosystem: Host-associated > Plants > Roots > Unclassified | place...
TTTTGACCATTTCACTTGTTTTTCCAGTGGGTTCCATTTCTCCTGATCTTCCTTTCCTCCTAGCTAGGCAGAGCCAGGGCTCATAACCTATAGAAAGGTGGTGGTCTGCACAGGGAAGGTCTAGCCTAAGGAATGGAGAAGGAGAGCTGTAGGTAACCTCAGTAGTCTGGCAAGCTACTGATATATTAGTATATACCTGTAGGTAACTACAAGGTATTAGTAGGTAGGAAAGTGGTTAGTAGGAATGTACTCACCCTCAGTAGTCTGGCAAGCTACTGAGGGAACTATGGTACTTGGAACTCTACTCTAGTGCGATGCATGCTTATGTAAGTAGGTAAACATACCACAACAGTTCTGTTTATCTCCAACATAATCGGGCTGAGCCAGTCTGGGACTGACAGTTCAGACAGCTCAGACGGTTTAGACGTCTGGAGTCGGAGCTTGAATTAATCTGACATGTCTGTTGTGTCTGTTGTATCTGTTGCATCTGTACGATCATAAATATAGCTGCAAGAGTCACCTCAGATGGCCAGATGATCAGACAAGGTCTAGTACATGAATAACAACTGTCCATTAGGCGATAGTAAGTAGATACATGAAGTAGTATGATTAAGAGTTTGAAGTGAAAAGAACACCAAAAACAGTGCAATTAAAACGGATGGTAAAGAAACATAGTGGATGGTAAAGGAGTGTAGCAGCGGATGTGCAAGGGAATTTACGAGTAAGGGCAGCACGATTAAGTGGATCGTAAAAGAACATAGACACGCGACTGGGATTTATGGACCGAGGGTTTTGAGATGAATATTGTGCATGAAGGGGTATCAAAGGGTTGCCTGGTGATGTCGTTCTACCAACCAATCAGTAGTCCGCATTGTCTGCATCAACCGCACCCGTCAGAAAACTGCCACCCATCCTGAGGCCCAATGGCACCATGAGCGGATCATCAGTTACAAACCCACCATTGTATGTGAATGGGTCAGGGCTGCAAGAAAAGGAAGGGTTGGTGTAGTGATCACCAAGTTGATGGTTGTTTTGGCCGAGAATGCAACCAGATTCCGACACAGGATGAGTGGCCACATGCTGATCTGACTGGCGAGAATCTGGCCAAAGCATAATAGGTAAAGTCCGAGAAGTCAAAGCATGAGCAGACGTCGATAAGTGACAGATTGGAGACTGACCGGCAATCCGAGCAGGCAGCAAGGTCGCCAAGGACTGACCTGCAACTGAAGCAGGTGGCAAGGTAGCTTGGGGCCGGCCTACAACCGGAGCAGGTGGGAAGGTAGCTGAGGTCTTCAGCATAAAAGGGGACATGAGAGGCAGCAAGTAGCGATCAGAAGCCATGACACAGCCAGGTTGGGAATCCGAGTATCCCGTAGCATTAGTAGGGCTGACCAAGGTCTGCAGTGGCACACGCTGAGGACTAGTAACACGGGGATCCAGCTCTTGGAACTCTGATGCATCGAAGGGTGAGGGGCGGGCGGAAATCGTTTTGCCATGGGGATGTTCCATGATCTGTTCTGTGGCGGCCATTGCCTGCTCCTGTGGATCATTCCCCATGGAACCATTGAAACTGTCATTGTCGTCCTCGTCGCAATCTATGATACAAGCGCGCACGTTCTGCAGAGAATAAGGTGGTGTCTTCAATTGCTTTCCATGTTTGACTGACTGTAGGGCACCGGCCTCTATTTCCTCCCATGCAGCCTGCTTCAGTGTTGCAATTGAGTGTGCAAACGCAGCACTGCTGGCGCCCCATTTAGTGTCAAGGCTTCCAGAAAACTGCCCAGCATCGCCTTTATAGATAGGTGGTGGTCTGCACAGGGAAGGTCTAGCCTGAAGAGAAGGGAGAAGGAGATCTGTAGATAACCTCAGTATGCTGGCAAGCTACTGATATATTAGTATATACCTGTAGATAACTACAAGGTATCAGTAAGTATGAAGTGGTTAGTAGGAATGTACTCACCCTCAGTATGCTGGCAAGCTACTGAGGGAACTATGGTACTAGGAACTCTACTCTAGTGCGATGCATGCTTATGTAAGTAGGTAAACATACCACAACAGTTCTGTTTATCTCCAACAGCCTTCACTGTCCTTATTGCGTCGACCAAATTCAACCCACATTGAGATGGCCCGTTCAACCTATGTAATTACTGTTAATACTTTCGAGTACTTAATATAGCGGGAAAACTTACAGCAACTGTAGCCAAGTTAAGTGCACCGCATGGAAAGTAGACATCAATTAGTGCACAAGAAACTGCGTTGGCAGTCCTGCCAAAGTGATACCCCAGAGCTTGAAGAATCAAAGGCCTCCGAAAAGGGTCAATGCCAGTCTAAGAACGATGTTAATGTCAAATTATACAAGCTAAAGTAAGAAACAGACCCCGGTGGATGGGTCAAGACACTTGTAGACAAATGGCAACCTGAGCTGCTCATCAAGTGCCCATATAGCCCATGCTTTATGGTCCGCATTACTTGAAAATTGGTCTGAGTTGAAGAAGGTTGTGGTTGCTTTGTCTGCTGTGGTTGCAAACCCTCTACACCAGTCATAAACACGTTGATGAGCCTATGTATTTGAAGTTTTAGTTAAGACAATAAACTAGAATAATCCATGAATCACTTACTATGTTGTAGGTAGGTGTTCCGACACCATATGACCGCTCCTGATAGGGTGTCTGAGGGAAGACAACTGGCCACAAGTCAGCGATGATGACATGGAGTGGTTGTGGGAGGTCCCATGGGTTTGGAACCGTGCCGCAATACGCAAGAAGTGTTGGAATAAAAAAATCCTGGAACCGAGGTGAAATTTCTTCAGGCAAACCCGCATTTGATGGGTTATTGTTGAGGCTGACACAGCCACAAGCCGGCACACGCCGGCGCGATCACACTGATTGCGATAACCCCATCCCCATAGATTCTATACAGTATATAGCTCGAATAAAGTGTTGGGGAAAAAAGTCTTCCCGCTCGCACCTACTCCCGTCTGTTCTGAGTCTAGCTGAGCTTCCGCCCGCTCCCGCGGACCCATTTCTCGCACTTAATCACATCAGGTTATGAGCCCCGCCGGCTCTTATTAGTTAGGCAAGCAGAACAGTCCACGGAACCAGCGCTAACTACATTATCAAATATCACACCCCCACTATCCTACATCTATGGATGCCTTGGCTGCTTACGGGGATATGAACGATGGAGGCGAAGGAGGACCTCCCGGATTCGATATCGGAGAGGCACCATTAAACGGCGCGGGAGCGCCAATAGGTCCCTATATGGACAAACGTTTCCTCGGCGCGATATCTTCCTTTAAAACGCCTGAACCGCTGAACGATGAAAACTGGGTAGTGTGGAAAGGTCAGATCTCACCAATGCTCAAACTGAACCAGGTGTGGAAACACTGCGAAGGTCCAGAAGTCGCGCCGGATTTAGACGACGAACGGCGACCCATTTGGGACACAGCTGAGAATGTCGCGCGCGTACTTATCTCCAACAATCTCTCGGCGCCGCAATTTGTGCATATATCACAAACGGCGACCGTAAAACAGATGTGGGAGAACCTTAAATCAGTTCATGAACACCGAGGTCAGCAGAGCATCACCGCATTGAGGCGCACCTTGTACCAAGCACGGGCCAAGGATGGAGACGACATTGTCGCCCACCTGACCAAGATGCGATCTATACAGGCCCAACTCCATCAGATGGGATCACGAGTACCAGATGGGGACTTCACTAATATATTGGTGTCGTCCTTACCAGCATCGTGGGATCCGTTCACGACGTCTTATCTCGGGTCCCAGACTGGAGACAAAGTCTTGACGTCTCAGCAATTCATTGCGATTATTCGCGATGAATATAATAGGAGGAAAGCTTCTGATGGGGACGATACCGTCATGGAGACTGCATTGGCAGCCCAATCCTCGAAGCGAGCCACAAAGAAACGAAAAGCTGTAGATAAAGAGAAGGCAAAGAAGGCCTGCCACATTTGTGGGCGGGACAATCACTTAGCCAAGGATTGTTTCTTCAAAGGGAAACCCAAGTGTACCAACTGTGGCCGTTTTAACCACGAAGCCTCCGAGTGTAGGAGCGCTAAAGCGGAGGGAAAGAGCACGACGGACACCGTGACCACCCAGAATGGAAAACGCCGCAAGGTAGAACGTGTCCAGCAGGCGCGTGATGTCCAAGAGGACGAGGATGAGGACATGGAAGACGGCACGTACGTCATACATGGTAAAACATTATCCGACTATGCTGATATCAATGTTGACTCATGGTTGGCGGATTCAGCAACGTCTTCGCACTTATCGAACCAGCGTGAGACGTTCACCAAGTTCACACCACTCAAGAGATCTATTAGAGGAGTGGGGAACACAGATGTTCCTGTTAAAGGCAGAGGGACAGTTAAATTAACAAGTCGGACTAACGGACAGACAATCACAATTGTGATACGTGATGTACTATATGTGCCCCAGGCACCGAACAATCTCCTCTCCATTTCACGCCTAGACGAGAGCGGAGGATGCGCAGATATACGCAATGGACGCATTCATCTATATGATAAAAATAAATTGTTGATTGCTGTTGGACAGAAGGTCGAAAGAATGTACCTCTTACATGTCACAGCAAAGAAACATACTGAGCGCACGGCCATCTCGACGGAGACGGCAAACACCTGGCAAAGTTGGCATCGTCGCTTTGGGCATGTGGGTGTAAGTGGACTACAACGCACGCTCAATAAAAATTTAGTCACAGGAATGATGGTGGACGAGAATGACTCACCAAAAATTGAGTGCACTGCATGCATACAGGCAAAGCAGGCACACAATCCATTCCCACGACAGAGCGAGCACCGCACAGAGAAACCCGGCGATCTCATGCATACGGACCTTTGGGAATGCCGCACGACCGGCATACGTGGCCTGAAATACTTTATATCCTTCGTCGATGATTGCAGCCAATGCGTTGCGATTGAATTCCTGAAGACGAAGGATCAGGCCGTTGACAAATTTAAAAACTATGTTGCCTACCTTGAGCGACAATATGAGTTCTTTCCCAAACGATTCCGTGCCGACAATGGTGGCGAATATATCACCGGGGACCTGCAACGGTGGTGTGCATCAAAAGGAATCAAACTTGAATACACCGCGCCTTACTCACCGGCGCAGAATGGTGTTGCCGAGTGCATGAATCGCACCCTGGCAGAGTTAGCTCGAGCGATGATTTTTTCCACAAAATCACCTACCTTTCTTTGGCCCGAAGCCATCGCGCATGCTGCTTACCTGCGCAACCGAACACATACCCGGGCACTTGAATCGAAGACACCACTTGAAGTCTGGTGTGGCCGCAAACCGGATGTCTCTCACTTGCAAGAATTTGGAAGTCCTGTCTGGATCCTAACAGAAGGTCAGCTCTCCAAATTCCAACCTAGAAGTAAAGAACATACCTTCATGGGCTTCGTTGATGGCCCAAAAGCCATCAAATACTATGATGTGTCTACACGGCAGGTGCGTGTGTCTCGCAACTTTTGGTTCCCTTCTACTCCCCAAACACAACCAAACAACACTGCCACTCCAGCGCAAAGTACCTCTGCGCAGAGTGAAGGGGAGGCAATGGCAATACCCAATGGGACAGTTAGTGACATGAGCACTCACCTGTGTGAAAGCAACGCTGAGAGCTATAAAAGGAAGTGAACCACTGACGAAACGTTAGAAAATGACGTCAGAAAGAGTCAGAGAACACGACACACCCATGATTATCGCCTACTGGACGATCCATGGGCAGACGAGCCTGAAATGAGTGAGAGAGAGGCGAGTATGACTTCCGCTGAGAGAGTCTATGCTGCATCCAGCGAACATAATGTCGCACCTGACAATCCAAAAACCTTGAGCGAAGCGCGTCGATCTTCGGATTGGCCTGACTGGGAAAAAGCCGTGCAGGCCGAACTTGATCAACTAAATAAGATGGGTACTTGGGAGTTAGTCAATCCCCCCGAGGGACGCACTCCGATAACAAATAAATGGGTACTCACCAAGAAGTATGACAAGGATGGGAACCTGCAGAAATATAAGGCAAGGTTAGTCGCCCGAGGCTACTCACAACAGCCAGGGATGGACTACACCGATACTTTCTCCCCGGTCGTCCGCCTTGAAACGATCTGAACGCTATTGGCTTTGGCTGTCGCCGAGGACTGGGAAATTCAGCAAATGGATGTCAAAGGCGCTTACCTAAATGGTACGATCAAGGAACAAATATATATGAAACAGCCTGAGGGTTACGACGACGGGACTGGCCGCGTATGTCACTTGATAAAGTCCCTGTATGGTCTAAAACAGGCCGGACATGAGTGGAACGATGAGTTAAACAAACAGTTAGAGTCCCTGGGGTGGAAACCTACCACGGTAGACCCCTGCGCATATGCCAGAAGAACGACAGATGGAATTGAAGTTGTTGCCGTATGGGTCGATGACCTGCTACTTTTCGCGAGCAATAACAAATTGATGAGTACAATGAAACTCGAGCTTAAAGCGATCTTCGAAATTACTGACCTTGGAGAACCTGCCAAGATTGTTGGGATCGAGATCGAAAGGGATCGCGCAAAGCAAACAATTACAATCTCACAAAAACATTATATTGAAGCCATCTTACAGAAGGAAGGACTCACCGATGCTCACCCAGTAGCCGTGCCTATGGACCCAAACGTCCAACTTCAACCCTCTGAAGGGGAGGTACAGGATAAGAGTAACAACTACGCGTCATTAATTGGATCACTGATGTACCTGGCTGTAGCAACGAGACTGGACATCGCCTATGCCGTTTTCAGACTAGGGTCATACATGGCGAACCCCGCGATGTCACACTGGGCAGCCGCCAAACGAGTGCTGTGATATCTGTCAGGAACCCGAAGCTATGGGATAACTTACCAAGCTGAAGAGGTAAAACCTGGCGAGAACCAGTTCCTTGGCTACTCCGATGCGAGCTATGCCAATAACGACGACGCTACATCCATCTCTGGGTACGTCTTCACCATGGGCGGAGGCGCGATCACATGGGGATCGAGGAAACAAACAAGTGTATCCTTATCTTCGACAGAATCCGAGTATATCGCGCTAGCAGATGCAGCGCGAGAAGTCACGTGGCTGCGGAACCTATTAGATGGGTTAGGCTACAAGCAACGTGCACCAACTAAGCTCTACGGAGACAACAACGGCGCATTAGCTATTGCCAAAAACCCGCAGTATCATAAACGCACCAAACACTTCGACACTCGGAACCATTATATAAGACAAAAGGTCAAAGAAGCCGAGATTGAGATTGAATATTGTTCCACGTCTGCCATGACTGCAGACATATTCACCAAAGCGCTACCTAAGCCAAAATTCCAACTACATAGAACAGGGCTGGGATTCCCGGCGCCAACTTGAAGGGGAGTGTTGAGGCTGACACAGCCACAAGCCGGCACACGCCGGCGCGATCACACTGATTGCGATAACCCCATCCCCATAGATTCTATACAGTATATAGCTCGAATAAAGTGTTGGGGAAAAAAGTCTTCCCGCTCGCACCTACTCCCGTCTGTTCTGAGTCTAGCTGAGCTTCCGCCCGCTCCCGCGGACCCATTTCTCGCACTTAATCACATCAGTTATGAGTGCGGGGCATAAGTGGCTTGATGTCCACTTCATTCTCGGCACCACATTTAATCTGAAGCCGGGTCTATGATGCAAAAGTTAGAATGATCCACATCAGAATGAGTGTACATGGATACCTTGCTGTTCAGTGTTGTTCTCTGATGCTGGAGAGCAAAATTCCGTTCAACAGACTCGTCTTCATCGTGGAAACCATCATAGTCATTCACTGGCATATTGGCAGAGCCAGATGTTGCACGTTGGGCCTTCGAAGAACTTGGAGGCTTTGAGGTGGGAGCTGGATTGATCTGAGTGAGAGAGGGAGTGTGAGAGTGCAATGTTCCATGGCTGGCAGAGGAAATAGACCACGTGCTTGGTGTCTGAGATCGCTGGAGGGTTGTTGAACGGCCTGTATTGGGTGATGGTTCCCTTGAGAAATGAGCAGCCCCAGTGCCAGGTGGTGAATGACGTGGCACCAGGCCAAACGGTTTGGAAGGTTTTGCCCGTTTGTTTAGCCTGAATTTTGTGTTATTAGTGTTGATCAGTATTTGCAACTGAGCAGCGTACTGATCCTTATCAATCTGATCCTCTGCAGCAGCCTTACGTTTCCCCCGTTTCACTTGCACCACTCTTTCGCTTTGCAGTGTTGCCATTGCTACCTCCTCTCGCAGCTTAGGCTTAGGTGCGCTCACTTTCTTCCGTTTGGATCCACCATTGTCCATAGGCACTGACCCCATCTGTTTGCTACAGTTGCTACAGCGAATTAGCAACGATTCTGAGGCTGCAATTCACTTCCTCATACCTGGTAAGTTCTCATTTTCCATTGTTTGTAAATCATGTACACTGTATGTGCGCATAATCTTGCGTACTTGCGACGATGGTGGCCTTGCTGCCTGGGTCATCGCCTGTTGGCTCTCACCAATAATGCGCTGCTCTAGAGATGCGAGGCCAGCAATAGAATCCATCCGTTCTTCCTCTTTTTGCTGCAAAGCTGTGGCTTTTTCAGCATGCTCTGCTGCAGCCTGTTCTCTGGACTTGCAGGCCCTAGGAGCCACAGGTTGACCAGGGTGAGTGCTTTTGTTCCGCTCTCGAGTTTTGACCATAATTTTTTTAAAGAAAAAAAAGGACAGATTAAAGGAGGGTAATAGAATGAACGACGTTGTAAAATGAATGACTTGGGAGTATTGAGCAATGGTGGGTGACAAAGTTCAAATTCAGTAGCATTGTGCCGTGGTGTTTTCCCTTGTTGGTTTGGGCTAAGGGTCGTGTACACAAGGTTGGCCTGTTTTCATGCCCATACTCCCCCATGTCCCCTCAAATCCAACAGGAATTTTCATGCCCGTTTTGCTCACAAAAAATCAAAAATCGCTCTGGCCTTACCCAACACATCAATCGAGTCCACTCCGATACCAATTCCTATAGGCCTGCACAGGATGCCACCAAGGAAGACCCACCTCCGTGCATGGGCCATGATCCCTCACAATGTACCCAGGAAACCCATCCTGTTCTCAATGGTAAGACATTTTTATTGTGTGTTATCATGGGTTCTAAAAGGTGTAGCTACACCAATACGTCCCTCTGGTCATGATCTTCCCCCAGGTGCCAAGCCTACCTTTCGACATGAGCCTGACAAACACAACTGGTATCCTTTCAGCTCTTGAGTTGAATTCGAGACAGCAGAATTTTTGTTTACAGAAAATCAGATGCCACAATCTCAGGTGGATAAGCTCATGCGGCTGTGGAATGCGTCAATGCTCCAACATGACGACCAGGCTCCCTTTGCTGACCACAAAGACTTACATCGAGTTATTGATGCCATTCCACATGGTGATGTCCCGTGGAAGTCCATCCAAGTTCAATTTTCTGGTGACATTCCTGAACCTAGTCCTCACTGGATGACCAAAAGCTATGATGTATGGTTCCGCGATCCAAATGTTGTTGTTGAGGCTCTGCTAAGCAATCCCGACTTCGACAAACATTTCGACTACATCCCTTATCATGAATTTGAACCCACAGGTGAGCGCCGGTGGGAGAATTTTATGTCGGGGAATTGGGCGTGGTGTCATGCAGTAAGTTTTCATTGGAAGGGTAATGGTTATAAAGCTGATTGGTGAGCAGGATATACTTGCAAACGACCCCGCTATGCACGGTGCGATGCTGGTGCCTATCATACTAGGTAGTGATAAAACCACAGTGTCAGTCGCAACCGGTCAAAACAACTATTATCCACTCTATTTGTCCATTGGCAATGTCCACAACAATACTCATCGCGCCCACCGGAATGCACTCGTCTTAGTGGCATTCCTTGCCATCCCTAAAAGTATGTACTAGTTACAATAACTGCATTCATTACACTGACATGTACCTGTACCATACAGCGGATCGTGAGAATGAAGATAGTGCTGAGTTTCGGAAGTTCTGACGCCAGCTATTCCACACAAATCTTGCCCACATCCTATCATCACTTCGATCTGGGATGACTAAACCTGAAATCCGGCAGTGTCCCAATGGACACTTCAGGCGTGCTGCTTATGCTCTCACAGCATATATAGCAGACTACCCTGAACAGATTTTATTGTCTTGTCTTGTACAAGGCTGGTGCCTGCTGTGAGTGTTGAATTTGAGAGGACATACGGCATACTGACATGGCTGATGTGTGAATCATTAGTTGTACAAATATGGCCAATAATCTTGATGAGCCCAATGCCATTCCGTGGTCTCAGGAGCATGCGGAGTACTGCATTCGTACCTTCATTCTCGCAGAGTTATGGGATCAATACAGAATAGTTGGTGATTTAACTGTACAGTGTCACATCTTCAGCTCATCAACTCACCATGGTAACTGACACGTTTGTTGCAGCCGTTTACAAATGACTTCCCATATGCCGACATCTACAAGATGCTATCGCCTGATCTTCTTCACCAGCTGATTAAAGGCGTGTTTAAAGACCATCTTGTCACCTGGATCGGCGAGTACCTCAAAATTAGACATGGTGAAGCAGAGGCCAACCGGATCCTCAATGATATTGATTGGCGGTGAGTAGGTTGGCCTTTTATGCTACTATATTCTAACAGTCCTTGTTTTTGGAGCAGCATTGCAGCCATTCCGCTTTATCCAAATTTGCAGCGCTTCCCCCAAGGACGACGGTTCAAGCAATGGACAGGAGACGATTCCAAGGCATTGATGAAGGTATATCTTCCAGCTATTGAAGGCCACATACCATCGGGCATGGTGCACGCCATCAGTGCCTTCCTGGACTTTTGCTACCTCGCATGTAGGAATTCCTTGAATGAAAGTGCCCTGGACAGTCTCAATAGGGCACTTGAGCGTTTTCACCACCACCGCCACATATTCCAAGAGATGGGTGTACGCGAGGATGGAACGAAGGGCTTTTCACTACCACGGCAACACTCCATGACCCATTATTGCTACCTCATCCAAGAATTTGGTGTGCCGAATGGCCTATGTTCATCTATTACCAAATCAAAACACATCAAAGCTGTGAAGAAGCCCTGGTGGCGTTCAAACCGTTTCCAAGCATTGGGTCAGATGCTCATCACTAACCAGCATTTGGACAAGCTCGCCGCTGCTCGAGTTGATTTTGAAAGTCGCCGCATGCTCAAGGGATCTGTAGTCAGTGCAGTGCAAGAGGTTGGGCACCAATGCAGTGAGGGCGGTAGTTCTGATGAGGATTCCGACAGTGGAAATGGGTCAGACGATGGCAAAATTCAGATGCAGGATGGTGCATGTGTACTGAACTTTGTCCGTCTGGCAAAAACTCCAGGTATAGTATTGTTATACTGTGATTTCCTGCGTCAGATTCTACCCTTTTATGTTGTACAGCACGGAAATTGCCTAGTGATTTAAACACACTCGCGCATCATATTCAACAGCCAAATCTCCCTCTTCTTACTCAGCGGTTTCTCAATTACCAACTCCAAAATGATGCCGATGTTGACCCCAATACTGGCCACTGTGCAACATTACCTGACCTTTCTTACTGTCCGGTGTCTGTCTTTCGCAGTGCCATTGCCACGTTTTATGCTCCTAGTGATTTGTCGGGCCTTGGTGGCATGCACTCGGAGTGCATTCGAAGTACATCATGCTGGTGAAAACAGGAGGCACGCTATGACACGGTATTTCTTGAACGGGATCCAGATATCCCTGGAATGGGAGGGCTCCATGTTGGTCAAGTTTTCCTATTTTTTTTTCATTTTGCTATGACGGTACCAGATACCCTTGCGCACTCATTCAGTGGTTCTCGACAATCTCCGATGGGCCCGATGAAGACACGGGCATGTGGATTGTCCAACTGGACTTGGATGTGAATGGTCAGCGTGCACTTGAAGTTGTTCATGTACATTCTATTCTACGTGGAGCTCATCTCATTCCTATTTACGGACAAAATTGACTTCCTCTTGACATCCATTACGCTGATTCTCTTGATATTTTTCAAGCATACTATGTCAATAAGTACATAGATCATCATGCATTCGAAATTGCTTTCTAGACTACTTATGTTGCTATCGCGAATAGGAAGTCCGATGTTGAGACTCTCTGATGCATCGGCAAAACTCTGTGTGGTCTGGTCAATCTGGATTTGTGTCTGATGGTCTGGCAGACTCTACCATAACGTTTCGTCATTGAGCTAAGACTGACAGACTCTGTCAGCACCATCAGCCATGGTCAGCTCAAATCAGATGCTTCAGACGGATTAGACCCTTTGTAACATTCCTGATGTTTGTGGTCTCTGCAGCATTGGAAGCCCTGTCGTAGCTTCGTCATCATACCATTAAATGTGTCATCTTCGCATCCACCATCGTCCACAAAGAGCTCCATGAGATCATTTGTTAGAATGTCGTGTAGTCGCTTCGTTACTGTGGCGGAGAACACAGTAGGTGCTCCTGTCCAGCCCATGGCCATCCTCTTGTACCAGATGTAGCCTCTGCCGTCCACGAAGAATGTGAAGTAGGGCCACCATTTGTCCGGAATTTTGATGGCATAGAACCCTGAGGCAAAGTCAAAGACTGATACATACCGGTGTCCACTCAGTCGTTGTTGCTTTGCACGTATGTCACCTTGGAACATCGGTGGTATCTGTGTTGCCTTGTTCAGTTCTGCGAAGTTCTGGGTTACTCTCCATTTGGGGGGTTCCTTTGGCGCTTGCACTGTTATTGGCCGTTGTTGTTTCGTTGCGCTGGGTTGACCTATGAATGGATAGTCCATGTTTGCGCCTTCGCACTGGTTGTTTAGCTCTTGCTGGAGGTCCGCTAATGTCATGCCCCCATTTGCATCTTGGGTCTTCTGGGTTAGGACTGTCGGGGCAACATGCTTGATACGTGGTATGTCTGCATACTCAACCAAGTCAGCCTCGAGCATTTCATCAACCCACTTATTCATAAACTGGTGTTGTGGGGGATTCATTGGCCGTTGGTGGACCGTAGTTCAGAACATTGCATCTTCGGGTATCGTTAATTCAACTTGCACTTCCGGTATGGGTAGCACCTCCTTGAGGGAGCATGCGAAGACATCTGTGAACTCTGTTAGTAGCTTAGTTACCTCCTCTCTCTCCTTTGGTGAGGTATCATTGCCAATTTTGACGCTTCGTGTGATGTAGTCTACCCATGGCTGCGCGAAGGGGTCGGTTTGTCTGGTAAAGATATTGGCAGCTTTTGTGGGTGCCGTTTCTGCACTCGCTATCATTCCTATTGTGCAGGGAGTGTTTACTGGGTGGTCTTTTGCATTCGTGGGCCGGGCGTTTTGGTTGTTTTCTGCTTTGGTTTGGCTCTGCGTGTCGTGGGGTCTGTGGCCTGGGTTCTCCGTGAGGTGGTTACATAGTGTTGCGACGTTCCTGTTATCTGCTATCGTGACTTCATCCGTAATGTAGTCGTGCTTGGCTTTGAAGGCTCGTAGGAGGGGTTTTCCGAACAGGAATGACCAACCACCGCCGCTGTTGAACACTTTGAATGTTCCACAGGCTTCTATGCCTTCCACGCATATTGTGCCTGTCCACGTGGCTTCTGATGGGATGACCGCTCCATTTGCCATGCGTAGCATTTGGGTAGAGGGTCGCCAGCCTTTTAGGGTGTGTTTTACAACGTTGAACACAGAGGAGCACATTGCTCCAGTCATTGCGCCATCATCGAACAGTGCTTGGACACGTACTTCCGCGTCGTCCAGATTCTTGAGAGCGATCAGGTGTGTGAATGGGACAGATTTCACATGTGGGCTTGTCATGTAGCAAGGCGTTGCGTAGGTTGCCGAGTATAAGTCGGTGATATGCAGTTCGTCATGCATGCCCATGGGTGCTACATTAGATACATCGTGTATTGGGGTCGTTGTGCTGTCCTTCACAGCGACCCGAATTCGTTTCCCTGCTTGTCTAGAGCTACGAGTCTAACACTGAGTGCAGTATTCCTATTAAGGGGTCCTAGAACTCGGTTGCATAGTGCTCTCCAGGCTATCTCATTGCGGCTGAGGCGGATTGTGTCACCTTCCGTCGTAGGGCAGTTCCTGCTATCATGGCCGTGCGTGCCACAACGGAAACATTCTCCTGAACATATTGCTGCTGTTCCTGGTTTGAGCGGGTATGGAGTGTGTTCAGAGATTCGTGTGACGGTCCCATGCATTGCGGTCCATGCTGCCAGCTGGCTCATGTATGCTTTTTGGCCATCTTCGTCTGAGCATTGATGCGGGTACGTCTCTAGTGCCTTTCGGACGACCTCTTTCATTTCCTCTGAGGGAGGTGGGTACGCTGGGGTACGTCTTTGTCCCTGTTGTAGTGCAAAGCGTGTCATCGGAGCGCTGCCCGTTCGTCGGGTTGGGCTCGGTGTTTGCTGTGACACTGCTACCTGCCCGATGGTCAGGCGTTGGAGCTGTGCTGTGAGGTCTGCGGTTGCTCTATTCGCCACCTCCACTTTGTGCAGTAGTTTCCGTTCCTTCTCCTCCTCCTGCTTCTTTCGTTCCTCCCTATCCTCCCTTTCCTCCGTCAGTTTCACTGTGTCCACGTCCATTACCACTGTGGTGAATGTTGCCCAGTCGGTGTACTCGTTGGCCAACTGCTTCCTGATTACTTTCGGTAGGTTCTTCCTGACTTGGTAGATTAGCGTTGGCCCTGCTTCAATTCCCGCTAAAGTGGCTAGTTCCATCGCGTCCTCCGCCCACTTTACATGCGTCCACTTCCTCTGCTGCTCTATCGTCTTGATTACCCCAACATCTCCTTCCAGTATTTTGTGCTCGAGCAGTTCTGTCTGATACTCTCCCGATGTTTGTTTCACGCTTCTGCCTGTGGGCCATCTTGTGTTGAACGCTGTTACTAGATCGTTCCAGCTCGCTGGGATGTTGGCCATCAAATCTTGGTACCATTGCTTCGCTGGTGAGCCCGTTCCGAGGTAATTAGCCAGTGCTGTCATTTTTTGCACATCCGTGGCGAGCGGATTCAGGAACATCATGCTCCGGTTGTATGCCTTGATGAAATCACCTGCGTTCTCTGACCTGGCCCGGTTCCCATAGAACACTGGGACTGTTTCAGCCATCAGTCATGGACGAGGTGGGGGTGCTAAGTTCGCTGGGGGTGGTGGCGCCGGGGCTGGCGGTGCCGGTTGCGCTATAGGTGGCGGTGGTACGTGCTGTGCTACAGGTGGCGGTGGTATGTGCTGCATTACGGGTGGCGGTGGTGTGACTGTAGGCTGTGGGAGTGTGAACGCTCGTTGTCGTTGATTACGTGCGACGGTTGTTGATGCTGGTGGAGTCAATGGTAAGAGCTCTGTAAGTTCTCTGTAGAGCTCTTCGTGGTCTGGGCTAATTGGCGAAGTTCGCCTGGACGGCGGGATTCCACGTGTAGACGCGTACTCCGGTGGTGAAGCTGAAGTGTATTCCGGTGACTGTGGTTCTGATGGAAACAGATATTCGCTGCCAGTGAGCGGTGATGGGGCATTCGGTGGTGTTGACGACTGTGAGGGCAGGAAGCGGCCTCTTGCATCGTGTTGCAGGTTTCTACGAGACAGGTTGACAGTGGTGCTGTGGTGGTTTTTGGACTAAGCTTGGACTCAGCTGGTTGTTTTTATTCCTTTCTGACACATGTAGGTTGTGCAGTGTCCTCGTGCTTGCACGGTTGCTTCTGTTCGGTGGTGCGGTGCAGTGAACGGTGTGGTACAGTGAATGGTGTTGTACGTCTAGTATCGAGCTCAGGTCGAGCCCACTCTCGTTACCACGATGGGACAATGAGGACTCGTCGCAATCCTGTAGTGTGATGGTCCAAATCTGTCCATGTACATGCGTCCGCCCGTGTGATCTACTGGTGCTGACTAAGCACCGCCCGAGTGCTCCCCCGACTCTACCCCTGACTCCCCTACTACACCGTCCGCCTTGCCTAATTGCTGGCAACATTCTGCCGGCATTCGGGCGACATTTTCTGAGTTGTCAACACATGTGCGCTCGCCCAAACCTCTCGCGGCTTCTCGACTCCATTGAGGTGTCTGCAG
>Ga0307518_10001735_pt1 | contig 16081 bp, 24 predicted proteins | sample 25_EM_MG_FD_203889 | JGI IMG/M metagenome (GOLD analysis project Ga0307518, IMG submission 203889) | Populus trichocarpa ectomycorrhiza microbial communities from riparian zone in the Pacific Northwest, United States - 25_EM | ecosystem: Host-associated > Plants > Roots > Unclassified | place...
TAAGCACAGATTGGGACAGCCAACACGGGCAGCAGGAAAAGGCGTGTTGTACAGCAAGAAGGCTGTACCGAGAAGAGTCTAGTCCAAGAAGGGAAGAAGGAAAGAAAAGAGCGGGGCGACCGTAACACAGATGACACCCTTGAACCTGTGGAACCTCAGCTGGAACCGGGTGAAAGACTTCATGTACCAGTACTGCATGATGAAACGATCTACCGTTCAAATGAACTGCGTCATCAAGTCTATGTGTGTGGTGGAAACATGCCCCTACGAAAAAAGGGCCAAGGGCATGCAATCCATGTTTCTGATTTTATTGTTGAGCAAACAGCATGACTTGCGCTATCAGGTGACCAGATCCACGAGAATTCAAATATGCCTGTGCAAGATTGGCTTAAATGCACAGATGCTCGCAGAATTATATATCCAGGCAAGAATCATGATGGATTTTGGACAAATGACAAGCTTGTGGAACAAGTCAGTATCAGTCTTCATGCAGAATTAAAAGCTGATGCTCAAGCTCACTAGGTAAAGGACACAATTCTGATATTTGAGTGGATGTATCCCAACGCTGTTGCCAAGTTCATCTTGGATCAATCCTCGGCACATGGTGCATTTGCAAAAGATGCACTAAATGCTAAGGAGATGAATGTTAAGCCTGGCGGAGGACAGCGGTTGATGCACAATACTGTGATTCCAATGGATAACCCATGCCCTGAACTCCGTGGACAGCCGCAAACCATGGTATTCCCACCTGACCTTCCGCCTGACCATCCAGACTTCAAACTATGTGGCCAGGTGAAGGGGATGTCACGCATTTTGGAAGAACGAGGCTTGATCTCTGTCTTGCAAGCAGCAAACAAGGGGAAAGCGGTGGGGGAGTGTCAGGTATGCAAACTCTCACGCACTGCACAGGAACAGCTCTGCTGTGAGATGCAGGTGGTGGCAGAAGAGGGGGAAGAGCTGGCTGAGAGTCATCTTGATGTTGTGCAAGAATCATTGTGGACAGATTGCTGCATGCGAAAGATGCTTGCAAATCAGCAAGATTTTAAGGAAGAAAAGCCACTTATCCAAACAATCATTGAGAAGGCCAGTCACAAATGCTGGTTTTTGCCCAAGTTCCACTGTGAGCTTAATCCGATTGAGATGTACTGGGGATGGACAAAAGCGTGTGAGTGTTCACTGCAACAAAGTGGAGATAACGCTGCCACGTCACGCGTCACTGATCAGTTGCACATTGAATGCAGGCTTCCTGTCAAGTCCGGGTCTACTCTGGTAGGGGATCCAGTCAAGTCCGGATGAAAGCAGACGAGGGAAGAGAGCAGAGGGCTGGAAAAGAGGTTAGTCTGGCTGGAGTTGGTGACCGCTTGGATTCAACAACTAAGGACAATGAGCATTGATCCCTTGCGTAGGTTCTGGTCAAGAGGAGACGGAGATGGAGATGGAGGTGGACAGGAACTGGAGTAGATGACTATGGTTGATTTCAGACTGAGGTATACAGAATAACTACAGAGTACTTATACTAAGTAAGAACTAGGGACAAGTATTTATGGTGACAAGTAAACAGCCTGAAAGGCGGACAAGGAACGACCAAAGTTGGGACTAGGTCAGGTCTGGTGAAAATGATACAAGGTAGGAGATATATCGAGTACACGGAGAACTCACATCAAAGCAGGGTAGACGGCGAGGTGTAGTAAGGACTGTATAGGGATTAGACCAAGGGTCGTATGTAGCAGAAGTATAACTGCGCGACCGTGACCGGAGTAAGTGAGAGCGACTGGAGTTGAGCTACAGTGCTGCAATGCGACTGGAGTGACCGGATAGGACCCGGAGTTGGACATGGTTGTAACACTTCCACATTGCAGCCGATGGCACACCACAAAACGACTCGTTCCAGAAATTCTCGATGATTGCCCAGTGAAGACAATTTGTGCATTCTTTCGCAAAAGCTGGCGCTATATGGATGCTTATGGCAGGTACAGAACATCACTCATTGATCACCATTCCTTTGCCTCACATGTCAACAGAAATGGTTTAAATGCACGACAAGCTGAATTTGCAGTCAAGAAATACAAGTCTCATTGCCACTGTGGACCTATGGTAATGATGAACGTTGATTTGTTGCTCAACTGATTATGGAGCTGGCAGTCCGGTCTTCCGATGTCCATATATAGTAACTCCAGCAATCTCTGGCTCAAGTCCACTTTCGGGGGAACTCGACTTTGAAAAAGTGAGAAATTCAATATTCTGTTCAGATAGCCTTCAAGCTCTAGCACACTACTGTATGTCTATATAGTTTAAATACCAGTATGAGGTGTATTGAAGGTGTAGATACAATTTAATTTTTTGCTATAGTTGAGTTGCCTATTTTGAGTGACCCACACTGTACTCACTTTTTCCATCTGCCATGGCAAAGTGCGTGTCTTGAACTGCGACTGTCCCTCCTTATCTGCAGAGCCCCCGTATTGTCCTCATGTTGAAATAGCCGACTGGCCACGACAAAAATGAGCACATCCTAAGTATGTATGTGAACGGCATCAAACGGACAGGGAGAACGTACTGTTTCCTTGTATAAATTTCACCGCCGACATGAATTACACGGCATCCCAAATACGTCTCGACCGTGAAGCTCGAGATTGAGTCTGTGATCACAAGGGGGAAGGCTTGTTGTCAGATCAGACCTATCTGTTGACGAGCCTCAGCCGTCCCAAAGCCTTTGATTCATACCCACCTATGATGGCACTTGAAAGCTGAGTTTAGCCAGTCTAGTAGCATTTGCTTGCTCCCCAGGGGAGAGACAGTCGCAAAGAGATGAGAAATTCAATGTATGCACACAAGAGACATCGACAAGGCGAGACGTCGAGGGTTGCTACAACAGAGTGTTCTGCTGCTTAGACTTGACCGCACACGCGAGATACCATAAGATTCACCGAGGATGAGGAGAGCAGCAGCATAAGGGGACATATCATCCAAACATCAAGACCTACACTGGTGCACTCACCCATCATGTTTGTGTCATCGAGGCGGGTATCATGCGTACTCTGCGGAATGCCCAGAGACGCAGGTGATATGTAGGCCATACATGGAGGGTTAGACGAATAAAGGGGTGGGGTGCACCTTCTGACGAGATAAAGTTGACTGGGAACTTGAGCTGTGGAATTGGTGTATCATGGCGAGCTTTCCCTGTGGACGAGTGGGCCAATCGGAAGAATCACTCACCCCAGTCGATGGACGCCTTCAAACGCCTTCTAGGCTAAGTACATATGTTAGATAGTCGCAGTGCTCCTTGACTCGTGCCAACGCTGAAATGAAATTTGAAAACCCGACTCTGCTGTAGAGGTTGTGTGGTGCCAGCACGAAGATAGCTAGTCTTGTGTTGTTGGCACACTTTGTAGGCTTCAAGCTCGAGTAATCACCGCTTTACAAGATAGTGATTTCAGGAAAGAGAATCCTAAGTACACAGGGTGTATGGACGATAGTTTATATAGGCGACTACGTAGAATCACAAGCCTCTAAGGTATAATCACAGTCCATAGCGCGATAATCACAGACAAGAAAAAGGGTATCTATTAGCCAGAGGTCTGACACGACGGACAGCCAGGGCAGCCATCACATTCTCCCCTCCAGAGGGCCGCCAGCCCTCTCAAATGCCAGCACTCCTAGATGGATCGTCACCGAGGATTGTTGCCATCATAGAATCAGCAGCGGTGGAAACATCCGCGCTCAGGTCCGTCAGGTCGTCATCAGGCCCGACAGGGATGTCCTCGTTGAGATGGAAATCGCTGAGATCGACGGCGTCAACAGCGATCTGATCGTCAATGCAAACATTGGGACTGACAGGGAGGTAGGGGTACACCTCGTCCATCGATCGATTATCATCAGCATGAGTGCGTGGGCTGACAGGAAGGGATGGGGTGCCGTCTACCACTGAGATGGCAGCGCAGGTTGGAATGGGGGGATGCGCACGATCGGCGCAAGGGGTTCATTGGTCGCGGCGGTAAGGGTTGGCGCGGTAGTCCTGTTGACGAGGACCAGGCTGGAGCCTTTCCTCGAGGGAAGCGCCCTCGACGTTCTGTTTCTCCTTACGCTCCTGGATTGCATGGCTACAAGCCTTCTTTTCCCTCTGCGTGCGGTCCTCCTGTTCCCAAAGCATATCATCCATTATTTCAGTACGAACCTCTGAGAGCCAAGATCCTTTTCCTTTCTCTCGCTCCTCTTTCATGCGCACCTCTGCATCACGAGCTCCCAAGATATCCTGAAGGGTGGGAGCAAGCGGGGACCTAGTACAGTCACGGCCATGGTTCATCAGTACGACAAACTGGATGACTCCATGCTGACTGTTGTCGTCAACGTTGAAATGTCTCGCGAAGGCCTCATACCCCATCGGGACAGGATTCTCCAACTTGCCTTCCCGTAGGGCCGCATCATAGGTGAGGAATAATTGGATTTGCTCGAGTTGGATGACTACCATCTCACCGCCAATTCGGAGTGTGTAAGAGTTGGGCCCAGCCCGACGAAGGGAGTAGATGGGCTCGGAGAGGTCAGGGGGCATGGTTACGTGGGAGGAACAGCGAGAGTGAGATGCTTGGCGACGATGGTGGAGACGAGACGATGTATGGAATGAACTAAGCACACAGTCAAGTGCTAAGCAGGGGCAATGGATCAGACACTGCGGACAGTATTGGTGGCACGTGCACAACTCAGCGTCGGTGAGTATAGGCTTAAGTCGGAGTGCCTGCGGATGGGCAGCAGGCTTAGTGCGCGTCCTTCGCTGTTTAGTTCGAGAGCGGTCTGCGGACGGGCCTGGTACTGGGTTAGAGCAGGATGTGCGGGAGGGATGGTGCGTGCAGCAGCAGGCATGAGCAAGTGTCGATGTGCGGGAGGCTCTGTTCGAGCGGGGAGGAGGCGACGAGGGGATAGAGGAGCAATGAGACCTAGAATTTATATGGTGAGTTGAGTGGGGGACGGTAAATTTCATGTGTCCAAGAGACACCTGAGGATCGTCGCCTGGCGACGCCTCAGACACTCCCTGCAAATTTTCAATGCCATCCACCCCGAGTGCCTCAAAGTACTCTTTTAAGGGGCGGAGACGTTCTAGATTGTGGTAAGGTACCCATGATTGGTCGCCTGAGGCCCACTGCACCTCGAATGTCGCGTCTGAGTGGGATCCTTGATGTGTCAGGATTTTCTCGATGGCCCATTCCTGTCCAACACCGCCGATGTCAGGAATTTGTTCCTCGCTTCGGCTGGGAAACAAACGGTCATCATTCACTATGTGGATTCTAAGTAGAGAAGAATGAAAGACGTTATGCACTCCCCTCTGTTTGAGCGAGTCTGGTAACTCGATGCGATACGAGTTGTTACCGAAATCTTCAATTATTCAGTAGGGTCTGATGAACTTAGGCACGAGCTTGCGTGAAGTCCCTTTGGGGAGGTGTATGTTCTTGGTTGAAATATAGACAAGGTCTCCCTTTACGAGGGGACTCGCTCGTTGTTTCCTATTCGCCTGGATAGTCTGTTTGACTCGAGCTGTCAATAAAGCATCATGAGCGCTAATTAGTGCAAGCTTCATGCGTTGGGTGTACACCCGAATGTTTGGGTACTCATCTTTTGATGGGGTATCCCAGATCATAGATCGCGGTAGTCTTCCAGAGTTCAGGAAGAATGGCGAGAACCCGGTTGACTCCGATCACGCAAGATTGATTGCAAATTCTATGGCCGGTAGTTGTGGGACCCAGTCCTTTTGATTCGGGCCTATGCAGGACCTTAGCATCTGCCCAATTGTCCGGTTTGTGCGCTCAGTTGAGCCGTCCGTCTCTGGATGGTACGCACTCGACATCTTTTGTTTGATTCCAATGAGTTTGTTGAGATTTGTCCAAAACAAACTAGTAAACAATACATCACGGTCACTAATAATGGCACATGGTAATCCATGATGTTTGTATACTTCCGTAAACATCAATTCTGCAATGTCTTTTGCAGTGTAGTTACTTCTGCTAGGCACCAAGTGTACCATAGCTGTAAGCAGGTCAATTATGACAGTAATAGAGTCATATTCTCCATCCTGATCCCTAGACTCAGGTAGAGGTCCTACAAAGTCTACACCAACAGCCTCCCAGGGCTTAGCCAGAACAGGTAATGGATTAAGTAATCCATAAGGCTTCTGGTTTGGAGGCTTGCTCCGCTGACACGTCGTACAGGATGCACAAAATGCAGTCACATCGGAGACCATCGAGCTCCACCAGACGTACTCACACAGGTAAGAGAGTGTTTTCCGTGCCCCGAGATGTGCTAACAGTGAGTGAGCTTGGTCGATTACAGCCTCTTGAAGCCATCTATCGCCCACACGGATATCAGGTACACAGAATACTGTTCGGTCGTGCAAATGTAGTCGGATGAAACCATCGGTGACCTCAAAGTTCTTAAACTCCTTTGGTGAGTCAAGTATCCACTTGTAGAATGGGTCTTTCGAATACTGATCCTTCGCTTCACGCAGTAATCCACTCTCATGTGGATAAGTGACCAGTATGTCGACCATTCCGTGGCTCTGTCATTCACTGTCATCGCTAGTGGTCGGTAGGGGAGTAATCCCGCTCTGAACGTTGTCAGTAACAGTGGGTGAGCTGTTGAGTGAGTTCTTTGCTCCCTCTCCCCCCTTCTTCCATTCACCTGGGCCCAGGAGAATGAATCGCACCGCCATTTGGCGAGCAAACTCAGTGCCCGTCTTTGGACGGCCTGTCTCAGCAGGCGGAGGTGCCTCCCGGGGGCGTCTCACATGCGTTGGGGGCACTGCATCAGCCTCAACGCTACCATGCGGCGTGACACGAGGCGGCAGACCTGGAGAATCGGACGGCGCAGGCACGGGTTCTGGAACCCGTTCCGTCACCACACAAGGTGCAGCTTGCTGCGGAGGGGGCTTAAGTGTCCCTACAGGGCAAGGCTTGTCCACAAGACGAGAACTGCGCCGAGGAGAGGCAGCAACCGCCTCATCCCCAACCAGTACCGGTGCAGAGAGGACAGCGATGTCCCCCGACTCCCTAACCGGTATGTCCTCGTCATAAGCAACGAACTCTGTTAACACACGCTGGGTCCCAGGCACATCAAATTCGTATATGTGAGACAGTGCGTCTGGGAGGACGTTCTCCTCTCCCGGGACGTATTGAACATCAAAGTCAAACTCGGACAACTTTTCTAGCCATCGCGCCTGTCGGCCAGACAGTCCCTTCTGTGTAAGTACATGTTCCAAGCTTTTGTGGTCTGTCACCCAGGTAAACTTAGCGCCTTGTAGGATGTCATGGTGACGCAACATCATTTCAATGCCCGCCAAGAGCTCCTGCTCATGGACCAGGTAGTTGCGTTGTGCCGAGGACATCTTAGCCAAGTAGAAGGCGGCGACCTTCGCGGTATGCCAGTCCTTCCCTTGCGCGACCACTCCTCCAACGCCATTACCACACGTGTCAGTCACCACCCAGATCGGATCAGTGCCGGGCCCATAATTCAATGGCACACGGCTACTCGAGGCACACGCAGCAGTGTATGCTTTAGCAGCCTCAAATGCGTGCTGCTCCGTAAATCCCCATACGAACGGCTTCGTCTCAGCAGAGGCCTCGGCCAGTACTCCCAATGGTATGCGGACTTTGTAGATGTCATCTGCCAGATAACCAACTGATCCTACGAATCCTTTACAGAGCGTGCGATTGGTCGGGACTTTCCAGTTTACAATACTGTTAACCTTGTCAGGGTCCATTCATATCCCATCGTCAGTGACAATACGCCCGAGGATTTTAACTTCTTTACAGAGGAATTTCAATTTCTTTTCGCTAAGGTAAAGCTTTTCGCGCTTGAGAATACCGAGCACAGTCCTAACATGTCTTACATGTTCTTCCAGTGTATCAGAATAAATGATGATATCATCCAGGTAAACATCCATAAAGACGCCTATGTGCTCACTGAATAAGTAGTTCATGAGTGCTTGGTAAGTGGCAGGTGCGTTACAATCGCCTTGCTGTACCACCAGGCTAACCATATTTCCGTCAGGCGTCGTCACTGCCGAGCATGCGACATGTTCAGGTACTATTCGGATCTGTTCGTAAGCGTCTTGACCGTCTATTATAGATCAATATTTCCTTCTCGCAACACGGCGTAAAATGCCGTCCATGTCCGGCATAGGCGAGGAAAGCTTTCAGGTATTCTTATTGCACTCACACAGATCAACAACAACGCGCAGCCGTGGGGGGTCCCCAGGCTTTGGTAGCAACAACATTGGACAAGTATTCCTGGCGGCAGTCATCTCCCACCGCCCAGACTTAAGGTATGTATTTTTCTTTTCTACCCAAAGTGGCCTTAACGCCTCTGGACAGCGCAAAGCCCGCCAGGGGTATATTTTGCTATCATCAATAAGAGGGATGGAATGATTGATCGCTTGAAAGGGTGGTAGGGCGGTGGCACCGGACTGTGAGCATAACGGTTTTGCCTCTGCCATCAATTGTTCCCTGACTTTCCCTAGGTTTTCTTCGTAGATATCGGTAGCTCTAGATTCCAGAACAGATACCTGCGGTCCCTTCATGGCCAAGGGCGTTTTGCTACCTAGGATTACACGTGGTGAGTTCAATCCTACTAGAACTTGATGTTGAAACAGGAAGGGGGTCCCTAATATCAGATCATAGCTTTGCAGGTTGATTACATCGAAGTATCGGTCGTAATCAGCGCCCTGGTATTGGAACCAGACTTTGTCCCAAAATTTACCTTCGATCTTGAGCCTTGGACAGCCAGTTGAATGGTCAAGGGTTTTTCCAAAGGTAATCATTTCACACGAAGTTGTTTGGCAAGCATTAACGACATGAAGTCAGCTAGGGAGCCGGTGTCAATCAGCGCTTGCGCTGGTTGACCTTCAATGTGAACTGTAACCACCACCGGGTGGGGGATAGTGTGGGTAAAATCGCAAGTGATTGCGGTGTTGCGCTGCAATGTTGAGTACCCGCCCCTCGATCTCTCAATTCCATTTAGTTCTATATAGTGCGATGAGAGACTAGACTCATATGGTGAGTCCAAGTCGCTCACATCCAGAGCAGACTGTTGCTCATTGACATTACTTATGGTACTATTCTCCATCCGTCGGATGAGGTCATCGTCAATATTACTTATGACGTCCTCATTGCGTGTCCATCAACCCACCCACCTCTGATACCAGGTGGACACATTAAATCAGGAGTATTCCGCTAGGTCAGTTGTCAGATATGTTTGTAGCATAAGGTGCTGATCTCAGATTTCGTAGGCTTCCTCTCCAGTGCGGTACAAGCACTGGAAACGATACTCATTACCAAGCCCGATTCCATCCGGCGGTACTCCATCAGTCAAGCAGAGTACAATCTGCTCTGCTACAGGTGTTCCCATTGGAGGTGAGAAGTCTGCCCTCATGAATTCGGCCCTATACTCATGCGAGGACCGTCCAAGAGACTCGGCATGTTTGCACCAGTACCACTGGTCTATCATGAATTGTGGATACCTCAACAGGCACGTATCAATTAACCCTTCTTGTTCAAATGGTCACAAGGCATTGAGAATGGCGTGTTGTCCGCCAGCAACCGGATGGACATGGAATCGTCCCCTGTCCAACACACCAGGGGTGCTGGCGTCCTCCCCAGGATAAGCAATACCGTCAAGTCGTTCACTAGCTTGGTCACCCAGAGGATAGCCCATCTCTCCTGGTCGCGACTCGCAACAAAAGAACTGAGATTCGAATGGCGGGTCCATTGTGGTGTCCAGCCCACTAGAGTCAGACAGGAACTCGACGCCCTCGCTCTCGATACTCATTGCGCAAGATTCGACCCAGGACGAATCCAGAGGGTCACACGAAAGCATGGGCTCTTCGTTACCGACATTATCCCAGTTGGACAGCTCATAGACTTTGCTTGGTGTTGTCAACACTTCGGGATCAATCCTGTCGTCGTCCCGTAAGTCGGGTAAGTCACCTTCTCTGACTTGTATGTCCATGCAAATGGCAAGGCTGATTGTACCTAGGGATAGGTCGGCTTTTGTCGCGCACAACGATTCCCGCTGTTCCTCGATGGTTGCGTAGTCAATATTTACTCTGAAACTCGTGACACCTGGGGGATTCGAGCCTGTCGAGCTCGATGTCACTTTGCTCAGGTCAGGGCAGTTTCTAGAGAAGTGTCATGCCCGATGGCAGTTGAAACAAAGTCCCTTGGACTTGTGTCTTTCCTGCTCATCCTTGCTTAGCTTGGGCTTGGACCCTGCCTTCTTAGATCTGTCCTTCCCCTTTTCTTTTGACTGTCCATCAGTTTTTCCAGACTTAGGGTTGTTAGGCTTCTTTTCATGTCGAGAAGAGTGTCGAGACCGGCGTCATGCCCGCTCTCCGCCATCGGGCATAGCTGCTGCGCTGCGAACAGCTGTGGGTGTCTTAGTGTGTCCTTTCCCATTTGTTTCCGAGGTAACTGACTGAGCAATCTCTATAATTTCAGCAGCGGCAATCATGTCTTTTAGAGATGAGATCTCCAGGTTTAACTTCTCATGCCAGAGATCATGTTGGATCTCTTTCCAGAGGCCAAACCATAGTTTATGAACTTGGGTTCGTTTGTCCATCTCTCCGATCATTACCCATAATTCATTTAGTTCGTAGATGTAATCTCAAACCTTTTGATCATTCTGGTAACAATGCAGTAGTTTGCGCCGCTGCTTAATCCGGAAGTCAACAGGAAAACAATAGTTAAATAGTTCCTGGAAGAATTCAGGTAAACACCATCCATATGGGTCCCCCGATACTTCCCTGACGTAAAATTCGTGAGCTTTTCCCATCAGATAGTGAGACAAGATAAATGCCTGCTTCTTTGATGGTACTTGGCCATCTTTGACGTAGGTGGTTCCCTCTGTAATGAAACGGTGGAAAGCTTTTGAATCCACAGACCCGTCATATTTAGTAGGTGGGATCGGTTTCAGCATCATCCGCTTCTGACGCTTCTTAGATTTCTTGCTGCTCTTTCGTTTCAAGTGCTTAGGTCGTTTACTACGGTGACGACTGCGGTGCTTGCATCCACGTCGTCTCCGGGCGTGGGAAGAACTTGACGAACTAGAAGAGTCTGATGAGTCACCCGACTCGTCTGAGTTGCTTGTCGAAGAATCAGACCAATTATTGGAGCCCGTCATGCTGGACAGGCTAGTCGAGGAGGAGCCAGATGAATCGCTCGGGCTCCCTTTGTCCTTATCGGTACGTTTCCCTTTGTTCAATCAAGTCAACACCAACCCGATGTAACTCTTTGGGTTGATTTGCTCAACAGGTTCCATCGCTCGCGGTGTAGCCCGTCGTTCGCGACACATGCCCAGCTGCACAACAGTCTTGTCAACCAGCACGCATATGGGGTCAGCATTCCTTGTCCCAGCAGGTTGTTCCCAAGCCCCTTTGGGTTCCTTGACCTTCTTGGTTCGGTCTTTCCTCTTGTGAGTTTTCTTCTTGTGCTTCTTTGAAGCTAATACCTCTGAAGCTTCAGTTTCCTCAGAAGAATTTTCAGTATCCCCTTGGCAGGAGCCAACGCACTCGACTGCCTTAGGTGTGATTGGAGGTTCAGTAGATACAGGCGCGCGCGAGGTCGCACAACCATGTTTCGCGCCTGTATCGCTATCAGGAAGCTCTTCAATTCGAGGAACATCGCCCTGGGAATGCGCCCACTCTCGGACGGTTTTCCACGTCTCTAAAGCCGCACGCTGAGCGTCCAGATCAATATCCTCGTCGGAAAGATCAATGTTTCCCCAATTACCAGGGTCTGGACCCTTCCCTTTACCTTTGGATGGGCCCTTGCCTCGCGATATGTCATCGTCGTCGCGTGGTCGTCCAAATCTGAACGAATGGGGTATTCCAACTGTGCGAGAACGCTTCTCGATCGTCTCGCACTGGGGGGTGGTAAGTCATTGCTCCACCTCTTGGACAATTTTAGTATGTCCTGGACTCAGCTTATTCTCAGCTCCCATCGGGGCAGCTAAGGTGGGTTTCTTTCGGTGTTCCCTTCGCCTAACTTGGGTCCACTGACCATCATTGTCAGAGTCAGTCGTCCGATTGTCTGAGTTCTCGGTCCCATCAGGAACCTCACTCAAAGGAGTAATCGGGATGCCCGAAGGTTCGTTCCTTACTTCCGGCGAATTCCCTTGCGCGTTAATTGTGTACACAGATACCAACGTGGAATTCTCCTTGTTGGATTTCTCCCCAAACACATCTCATGCTTGGAGGGATCTCGCTTTCGCCACCTCTCTATACAAGAGCCGAGGTGCGATCGCGGCGCGGGTAGTATCTTGACAGTGATCTTGCCAAGTCACTGTCTCAACTGGAGACAAGGGAAAGTCTCCCGGGGTATACTTTCTAGGGGTAGATTCTGTCAGAGACGCCGCTCAAGTGTGGCTCTGCAGATTATACCTGACTTCAGTCATAGTAGGTTTTATAAAATCACGTACTTGGGTATTCAAATAGACGAGTCCGGCGGTTGATCAGACCACGAAAGGATTTCGAGAGAGAGAGTTTTATGAGTTGTAGAGAGTAGCGATACCTTGTGAAAGGTGAAAAAATATGTGGCGCCAGCACGAAGATAGCTAGTCTTGTGTTGTTGGCACACTTTGTAGGCTTCAAGCTCGAGTAATCACCGCTTTACAAGATAGTGATTTCAGGAAAGAGAATCCTAAGTACACAGGGTGTATGGACGATAGTTTATATAGGCGACTACGTAGAATCACAAGCCTCTAAGGTATAATCACAGTCCATAGCGCGATAATCACAGACAAGAAAAAGGGTATCTATTAGCCGGAGGTCTGACATGACGGACAGCCAGGGCAGCCGTCACAGGTTGCAGACAGGCTGTACAAGCCTGAAAAGCCCGCTTCCCATCCTTGCTGCTCTCGACTTGCAAGTGCAAGATTTCAACAAACCTGTATTTCTCCTGTTCTTGTCGAGTCACACATGGCCAATACTCGTTGCTCTAAGCTGAAGCCCTGGAAAACCAAACCCATTCAAGCCACATCAGACCCTCAGTTTGCCCTGGTACGCAATTGGTCCTTTGCAAGAGAGCGTCTTGATCAACCAAAAAGAAATCAGACCCAAGGGACATCGCCCGCTCTTGTCCCCAATATCGCTTCCACATCGGCGAGATCCTCCGGTGTCGCCACGGGAAAACTAGAGAAATTGAAGGATTTATTACCGTTTAGTTGTTCCAACCAAACGATCGCAAGTGCCTCAATGAGCGTGAGTGCATTTATTCAAGCGGATCTAAGGCCGTGTAGTTACTGACCCGCTCGTCTACAAAATAGCCACCAGTGCCGACAAGCACAGTGGATCAGGCAGTCGCTCCTTTGACTCTGCGTGACGAGGTCGATGCTGCCGGAAAAAAGCTCGATGCAGTAGTACCTCCTTCACGTGCTACGCAAGACGCCGTCGGATTTGTCGGTGAGATCGACACTACCGCATCTCACATAAACACCATCAGCTCGACATACCTCAAACCACTCAAGGCCTTCAACACTGTAGTCAGTACCATTGCAAATGTACTATATCATATTTTACTTGGAGTGACAAGCAGGCTGAATTTATATGCAGGTCCACCCTTATACTCAGATGGCACTGGGGCTTCTCACCGGTGCTGCTCAGGTGCGCCCTTCTAGTTGGCTGAGATATACATTTTACATCCCTGACAGGTGATCATTGCGCAAGTGAACCTAGACCACTTGGTCTCTAGCCTACTTTCGAAGATTCAAAGTGTCTATGAGTTGCTTCTTAAAGAGGATGCCGAGGCCCTGGACATGATGAAGAATACACTGACGTGCATCGCCCAGGTGGTCAGTAGCTGTGCCCAGTTTATTGCAAACTATTCCAAAACCGAGAACTTCTGTACGCCTCGCCGAATACTTTTATCACGCCCTTCTAACTAGGTATTATTCAGTGAAACGAGCAGCAAAGAACATCTTTTCCGACGCACAGTCTGTCGTCGTCAAATACAACAAGGCTCTGGATGAATTGATGCAAGAATTCCGTGATCATGCCATACGGGACACGCACACCAACGTCCACCATGTCCTTGATATCATGGAGGACCTGAGCCTAGATAGTATGGCGTATGCAGGTGGCGCGGGCCTCAATACGACGAAGAAATGCCTGGATGGAACAAGGGTGGATATTCTGAAAGAAATCGTTGATTGGATTAACGACCCCTCTGTTAATGTGCCACGGATCTTCTGGCTTCATGGCCAGGCTGGCAGGGGAAAATCCGCCATTGCTCACACCATCGTGATGCAGTACAAGAATGCTGGGGGCCTTTGTTCATGCTTCTGCTTTGCGCGTGATCGGCAGTCGGAACGTCTAGAGCAAAAGATGCTGTCGAACATTGTTTGCGACCTGGCTAACTGTGACCCTACTTTTCAACGGGTGGTGCTTGGAGCTATCAAGGAGGACAACTCACTCAAAGCTACACACAACGTGGTGCTACAGTGGGAAAAGCTCCTGAAGCCTCTGTCGAAGGTTTCGGGTGGGAGAGTCGGAAACATCATTGTGGTCATTGATGCACTGGATGAGAGTGGACTTGGCGCATCGCGAGAGCACATCCTGGAGGTGCTCACTCAGGCTGCCTCTCTCCCTTCCAACTTCCGCATACTTCTCACGTCCTGACCATTAGCTGACATCGTAAATGCTCTTCGCAATGCACAGCACGTGAAAGCGGTCTCTTTGGACAAGTTCTCTGCTGAACATGATATTCATATCTATGTATCCAAGCAACTCAAGGATCGACGAGGTATTGGTGCAACAGAGATCGACCAGATTGTGCGCAGAGCTGATGGCTTGTTCGAGTGGGCCCGACTCGCCTGCGAATGGATCAGACCAGGCATTGCTGGTGAGATGAACAAGGAACGCTTCGACGACTTGATGGTGCACACATCACGAGAAGGGGAAATCCTCCTAGACAAGTTATACCTTGCAGTCCTCGAAAGTGCTGTAGGCAAGAGGCAAAAGTCTCTTGCACGGTTCCGGTCCTTGATGCGACAGATTCTTTATATGCTGGAGCCACTCCCAATGGATGCATTGCATGCAATGCGCATGTACTTCCCACACCAAGATGATTGCTTCGAAGTTGCCCTCATTCTGGTATCACTGACCACAAAGGCCCAATCCAGATCCTCCATTCTTCATTCCATGACTTCTTGACTGATCAGTCACAGAGTGGAGACTATTTTGTTGGCGAGTTGGGTATTCAGGCAGACCTAGCTGTTGCATCACTCTGTGTGCTTCATGATGGTCTATGCTTCAATATCTGTGGACTGGAGAGCTCCTTCCTGCTCAATTCAGAAGTACCTGGTCTTTCTGAGAGAGTCAAAGCCAAGATTACATCTCATTTGTCATACTCATCTCTCTTCTGGGCAAAGCATCTGGAGGCAACCAAATTTGATCCTACACTGGCAGGACATGTGAAAAATATTCTGGGGAATGAAAGGATTCTGTTCTGGTTTGAGGTATTGAGTTTGCTGGGGGTACTTGGTAATGCTGTATATGCCCTTTCTAGTGCTGCAAGATGGTCTCAGGTGAGTACATAGACCAGTATGATGGTGAGTTCCTGGATAACATACAATTTGTCTAGGGGAAGACAGGATCTGAGGATGTTGCAGCATTGGCAAGGGATGGTGTGAAGTTCATCCATAACTTCTCCACTGCTGTTGCCACAAGCACCCCCCACTTGTACATCTCTGCACTACCATTTGCTCCTGCAAATGCTATACCATATGGGGAGTTAAGGGTCAAATTTTCCTGCATTGCCAAAATTGCAGAAGGACATGACAAAGATTGGCCAGCTGCTCAGGGTTCATTGTTGGGGCACACTGAGGGGGTCAGTTCAGTTGCATTCTCCCCTGATGGCACAAGGATTGTGTCAGGCTCATGGGACAACACAGTGAGAATCTGGGATGCTGACAGGGGTGTGGAGATTGGCAGTCCACTTCAAGGCCACACTTATGGGGTCACATCAGTTGCATTCTCCCCTGATGGCACAAGGATTGTGTCAGGCTCACATGACAAGACTGTGAGAGTCTGGGATGCTGACAGGGGTGT